>Ga0137403_10000233_pt1 | contig 70255 bp, 66 predicted proteins | sample CZOMad2_1_16fung_FD_122057 | JGI IMG/M metagenome (GOLD analysis project Ga0137403, IMG submission 122057) | Vadose zone soil fungal communities from Angelo Coast Range Reserve, California, USA - CZOMad2_1_16fungal (Hybrid Assembly) | ecosystem: Environmental > Terrestrial > Soil > Vadose zone...
CGAGGAGCCGCTGCTCTTCCACTGCGGCCAGCGCGCGCTGTTCCCGGCCGTCTCCCAGGCGGTGGCCCGGGTGCTGGACGTGCGCCGGCTGCGCTGGATCGCCTTCAGCCACATCGAAGCCGACGAGTGCGGCGCGCTCGGCGAGTGGCTCGCTGCCGCCCCCGGGGCGACGGTGACCCACGGCGCCATCGGCTGCGCGATCTGGCTGAACGACCAGTCGCCGCGGCCGCCGCGGGCGCTGGCCAATGGCGAGGTCCTCGACCTGGGCGGCCGCCGCGTGCAGCGGCTCGACACACCCCACGTGCCACACTGCTGGGACGCCGGCCTGCTCTACGAGGAGACGACCGGGACGCTCTTCACCAGCGATCTGTTCACGCACGTCGGCAATCCGGCGGCCCTGACCGACGGCGACATCCTGGGTCCGGCCGTGGAGGCGGAGAAGAAATTCGGCTACACTGCGTTGACCCCCGGCACCGGACCGACCATCAGACGCCTGGCGGGGCTCGCGCCCCGCACACTGGCCGTCATGCACGGCTCCTCCTATTCCGGGGAGGCGGCGCCGGTGCTGGAATCGCTGGCGAGCGTCTACGACGATCTTCTGCACAAGGGAGCAGCCACCGGCCGTGAGTAGATGAGCGCGCCCTGATTCAATGCGCAGGCTTCTCCTCGTGGCCCTCGTCCTGGCTGTCGTCGCCTCGGGCGCGGCGGCTCGGGTCACCACGCTGACCGCGCCCTGGCGCAGCCCATGACCGCCATCATCGATTTCGTCGTCCGCAACGGGCCATCCGTGCTGTTCGGCTGGGTCCTCCTCGACCAGGCGGGGGTTCCCCTTCCCGCCGTGCCTCTCCTGCTCGTCATCGGCGCCCTCGCGGGGGCGGGCCGGCTCAGCCTCGGGCTGGCCATGGGAGCCGCCGTCGCCGGCTGCCTCGTCGCCGATCTCCTCTGGTACACCTTCGGCCGCCGGCGGGGGGCCACCGTGCTCGGGCTCCTATGCCGCATCACGCTCGAGCCGGACTCCTGCGTCCGCCGCGTCGAGGAGATGTTCGTGGCCCATCAGCTCCGCTTTCTCCCCATCGCCAAGTTCCTTCCCGGCTTGAATCCCCTCGCCGCCGCGCTCTCCGGCGTCGTGAAGATTCCCCTCGGTCTCTTCCTTCTCTGCGAGGCGGCGGGCGCGCTGGTGTGGTCGGCCACGTGGATCGGCCTCGGGTATGTTTTCTCCGATCTGATCGAGCCGATCGCGGCGGAGGCTTCGCGGCTGGGAGGAACCTCCGTCCTCATCGTCCTGGGTCTCCTCGCCACGTACGTGGGAGTGAAATACGTCCAACGATGGCGTTTCTTCCGGGCGCTGCGCATGGCCCGGATCAGTCCGGAGACTCTGAAGCAGATGATGGACGATGGGAAGGCGACCATGGTCGTGGACCTGCGCACGGCCGTGGGCGTTCAGGAGCGGCCGTACATGATCCCGGGCGCTCTGCGCATCAGCCCCGAGGAGCTCGAGCGACGCCACGACGAGATCCCGCGAGACGCGGAGATCGCCCTCTACTGCACGTGACCCAACGAAGCGACCAGCGCCCGGGTGGCGCTCGCCCTCAGGAAGCTCGGCGTCAGGCGCGTGCACCCGCTGGCCGGGGGCCTCGAAGGCTGGCACGAGCGCGGCTTCCCGGTCACTCCACTGGAAGCTGTGACGCAGCCTCCAGCCTGAGCTCTGCCCGCACGGAGCGCGTCACTCCAGGGCGTAGGTGACGCTCACGCTGACTTCGAGCTCCTGTTCGCCGGGAGCGATCGGCGTGGTGGCCATGGCCATCACGCGCCCGGCCATCGGCCGGGGTGGACCACCCGTCGCGTCGCGGATGAAGATCACGCGGCCGAGCTTCACGCCGGCCGCCGCCGCGTAGACCTGGGCCTTCTGCCGGGCATCGGCGATGGCCTTGGTCCGGGCCTGCTCGAGAAACGGCGCCGGATCGGCGATGGAAAACCCGATGCCCCCGAGGGCATTGGCCCCCTGGCTCACCAGCGTGTCCAGCAGACGACCGAGGGAGGCGAGATTGCGCACTTTCACCTGAACCTGGTTGGTCACTTCGTAGCCGACGACGGGAGACGGCGCGGGCCGACCGGACTGCATGGGCGCCCGCTGAGGCACGATGCTCACAGTCGTCGTGTGGATGTCCCGGTCGGCGATGCCGAGCGCGGCCAGCGCCTTGAGCACCTGCGCCATCGCCGCGCTGTTCTGGCTCATGGCCTGGGAGGCCGTGGCCGCCTGCGTGATCACTCCGGCATTCACCTCGGCGGTATCGGGCGGGCTCGAGACGGCGCCCGAGCCGACCACCGTGATCGAAGGGGCGGGCTCCTCGGCCGAGATCTTTGGCGAGACCATGGGCGTCGCGGCAAGAAGCACGAGGGTGGCGAGGGCAGCCAGGATGGGGCGACGCATGCCGTCAGGATACCATCAGGCCCGCACCGCCTCGGCTCGCGGGCATCGGTGCGCACAAAAAAACCCGCCGGCGCTTTGGAGGCGCCGGCGGGATTACCGAGGTGGGAAGAGCTGCTAGACGGTCACAGTCAGGAAGAGGCTCGCATCCTGACGCTGCACCCGGAAGAGCATCGGCGAGCCCTTGCCGTTCTTGGCCACGCTCTCGCGAAGCTCAGACACGCTCTTCACAGGCTTCTTGTTCACTTCCACGATCACGTCGCCGCGCTGGAAACCGGCATCGGCGGCGGGGCTGCCTTCCATCACGTTCTGCACCACGAGGCCCTGCGTCGCGCCCACACCCAGCTGCTGGGCGAGGGCGGGCGTGAGGGGCTGCACGGCCAGACCCAGCGCGGGCTTGGCCTTCTCACCGCTCCCGCTCTCCGCGGCGGCTTCCTTCGTATCGAGCGCCTCGACCCGCGCGGTGAGCGTCACCGGCTTGCCGTCGCGCACGACGTTCATCTTCACGTCACGGCCCACCGGGGTCGCGGCCACGGCCCGCGGCAGGTCGCTCGCCCGCTCCACCTTGCGACCGTCGTACTCCGTGATGATGTCGCCCGTCTTGATGCCCGCCCGCTCCGCCGGCGAGCCCTCGGACACCGAGGACACCAGCACGCCGGTGGTCTCCGTCCGGCCAAAGCTCTTCGCGAGCTCGGGCGTCACGGGCTGGATGCCCACCCCGAGCCAGCCGCGCGTGACCTTGCCGGAATCGGCCAGCTGGGTGACCACGTTCTTGGCAAGGCTGATGGGGATGGCGAAGCCGATACCCACCGATCCGCCGCTCTGCGAGAAGATCGCCGTATTGATGCCGATGGCCTGACCGCGCGCATTGATGAGCGGCCCGCCGCTGTTGCCGGGATTGATCGACGCATCGGTCTGGATGAAGTCATCGTAGGGACCGGCGCCGATGGCCCGACCGGTGGCGCTCACGATGCCCGTGGTCACCGTCTGTTCGAGGCCGAACGGATTGCCGATGGCCATGACCGGCTCGCCCACCTGGCTGGCCGACGAATCGCCGAGCGGAATGACGGCGAGACCGGTCGCTTCGACCTTCAGGAGCGCGATGTCGGTCTTCGAGTCGCGGCCGACCACCTTGCCCGGCAGCTCACGCCCGTCGCTCAGCTTGACCGAGATCTGCGTCGCCCCGTCGACGACGTGGTTGTTGGTCACGATGTAGCCGTTCTGATTGATGACGAACCCCGAGCCCATGGCGCGGGTGTGGCGCTTGGGGCGGCTGCCGAAATAGTCCTTGAAGTACCGGTCGAAGGGAGTCTCCTCCCCAAATGGGCTCTGCATCTCGGACGTCGCCGACTCGGTGCGCTTCGCGCTGACGTTGACCACGGCCGGCTTCAGGTCGCGGCCGATCTTGACCCAGTCGGGCGCCTGCACCGTGGGGGCGGCCGCGCCGGTCGCGGATTGCTCCGTCCAGATCTGCGGCTGCGCGCCCTTGGTCAGGCTGAAGCCGGTGGTAACGCCGCCCACGGCGAGCGCGGCCACGAGAGCCAGCGCGGGCCAGCCCCACTTCGCGTTTCGGAACCAAGCTTTCATTTTCTTCCCCCTCGTGTGTGGAGTGAGCTGCGTCCTGCCGCAAGCAAACGTAGCAGGGGGGCATGAGAGGGGGATGAAGCCCGGATGAGAAGATTCTTAGGCGAGGGGGAGGCGGATGGTGAACCGGCTGCCCGCTCCCGAGGTGCTCTCCACGTCGACCGTTCCTCCGTGCGCGGCCGCGATGGAGCGCACGAGGGCGAGCCCGAGGCCCACTCCCCCGGCATCGCGGCTCCTCGCCGCGTCGAGCCGCACGAAAGGGTCGAAGATGCGCGCCCGGTCGGCGGGATCGATGCCGATGCCCGTGTCCTGGACGACGATCAACGCGCGGCCGTCCCGGACGAGGAGGGACAGGCTCACCTTGCCGCCGGCCGGGGTGTACTTGACGGCATTGTCCACGAGGTTCAGCACGGCCCGGCGGAGCGCTCCACCCTCGCCGAGAACCGTGACGGGCTCGATATCCTCCGCCCGTACCGTGACCCCCGTACCGTGGGCGCGCCGTGCCCCCGCCTCGAGCGCCTCGAGCACGATGGGCTCGAGATCGACCCTGTCCCGCGGGATGCCGATGGCCGCCGAGGATCGCGAGAAGAGCAGGAGATCCTCGGCCACCCGGATCAGGTGCTCGACCTCCTCGAGGGAGGAGTGAAGGACCCGTCGGTATTCCTCCGGCGAGCGCCCGGCGCGAAGCGCCACCTCGATCTCGCCCTTGAGCGCGGTGAGAGGCGTACGCAGCTCGTGCGCCGCGTCGGCCGAGAAGCGACGCGCCTGGGCGAAGGCCGCCTCGAGACCTGCCAGCATCGTATTGAGCGTGTCGGCGAGGTGATCGATCTCGTCCTCGGCTCCCCGCCGGGCGAGCCGTCGGCCCAGATCCTCGGCGGTGATCTGACGCGCGGTCCGGGACATCTCCCGCACGGGGCGGAGGGCGCGACCCGTGACGACGAAGCCGCCCACCGCGGCGAGCGCGACGGCCACGGGCACCAGCCCGAGGAGGGTGGTCAGGTAGCCGGCCAGCGCATCGCGCACGCGCGCGAGCGGAGCCGAGACCTGGATGATTTCGACGCGCCGGCCCTCCCGAAGCACGGGGACGGTTAGGAGCCGCACCGGGCCGCCCCGCGGATCCTCGAGCGTCTCGAACGTGCGGCGACCGTGCGTGGCATTCGCGCGTGCCTCGGGGGTCAGAGGAAGGGCCATGGGGGGCGGGCCGGAACGAAAGCGAGAACGGCCTTCGGGATCGAGGAATTGATAGTACCGGTCGGAGAAGCCGGGACCGAGCAGCTCGCGAATGGCGCGCTCCACCTCGGAGTCGCCGGCGCCGCGCTCGTCGGTCTCGCGGACGATCTGCGCCACGGAGGCGAGGGAGGCGTCCACCTGTTGAAGCAGGCTCCAGCGGAGGAACGAGTAGGACAGCGCGCTCATGACGACCAGGATGGCGAGGAGCACGCCCGCGTACCACAGGGCGAGCCGGGCGCGGAGCGACAGCGGCCTCACGGCTCGTCCTTCAGCACGTAACCGGCGCCCCGCACCGTGTGCAGGAGCTTCCGCTCGCCCGAAGCTTCGATGCGACGCCTCAGGTAGCCGACGTACACGTCCACGACATTGCTCTCGGAGTCGAAGTCGAGCCCCCACACGTGCTGGGCCAGCATGGGGCGGCTCAACACGCGGCCGGCGCTTCGCATGAAATACTCGAGCAGGGTGTACTCGCGCGACGTCAGCTCGACACGCCGGGTGCCGCGGCGCACCTCGCGGGTGGCCGGGTCGAGGGTGAGGTCGGCCACGCGCAGGACGGGACTCTGCCTCGCCCCGGACCCGCGACGCAGCAGGGCGCGGACGCGGGCGAGAAACTCTTCGAAGGCAAAGGGCTTGGTCAGGTAGTCGTCGGCGCCCAGGTCGAGGCCGGTGACGCGATCGCCCACCGCATCGCGGGCCGTGAGCATGAGCACGGGTGCCTTGAGGCCATCGGCGCGAAGGGCCTTCAAGACACTGAATCCGTCGCGCTTGGGCAGCATCACGTCGAGGACCACGAGATCCCACGCCGATCCGTCGGCGGCGCGCTCGAGAGCCTCGTCGCCGTCGGCGGCGACCTCGACGGCATGCCCTTCCTCTTCGAGGCCTTTGCGAATAAAGCTCGCGACCTTTCTGTCGTCCTCGACGACCAGTATCCGCATAGGCTCCAGTTGTCCCCCACGCACCGCGCCCTGTCAATGTCGACGGTCCAGACCGTGCTATCCTCCCTGCCGGCGTGCTCGATCCCAGCCATCTCTTTCAGCATCTCGGCTATGCGGCCATTCTCGTGGTCGTCCTCCTCGGCAATGCGGGCGTGCCCGCGCCGGAAGAATCGGTGCTGATACTGGGTGGCTATCTCGCCTGGCACGGGCGACTCGACCTGCTGCTCGTGATCCTCGTGGGCGTCATCAGCGCAAGCCTCGGGGACAATCTCGGCTTCTGGGCGGGGCGGCGCTACGGCCAGCGGGCCATCGCGCGCCTGCCTCTGCCCCAGGCGCGTCTGGCCCAGGCGCAGACACTCATCACGCGTTACGGGGCCCGCGCCGTCTTCGTCGCCCGCTTCGTGGCCGGTTTCCGCACCGTGGCGGGGCCGCTCGCCGGCGCCGGGGGACTGCCGCCTCTGCGCTTCTTCACCGCCAATCTGTTGGGCGCCGTGTGCTACGTGCCCTGGCCCGTGCTCGCCGGCTACGGGGCGGGCTACGGCCTCGGAGACTGGTTCGAGAAGCTGCGCGAGAAGTTCGGGCTGAAGGAGGACCTGGCCCTCTTCGCCGCGATCGTCGTGCTGGCGGGGGCAGCCTTCCTCGTGATGACGTGGAGCCGCGAGCGTCGAGCCGCGCGCCAAGCCACGCCGTAGGCCACCCCGGCCAGACGAGCGCACCAGTTCTCGCGCCGCTCGAGAAAGTCCTTCAGGATGGGGTCGTGGCGGCGATCCGTTTCCGCAGCTGGGAGCAGAACTCGTCAGGGCGGCTCGGCGACAGCACCATGAGGCCCGCCGTGGTGTGGAGATACACGAGGTCGGTGGTGTTGGCGATAGCGAGATAGTGCCAGCCCGTGCGCCGGTTCCACCGGGGCCCCTGGGAGCCGAAGAGGCCATTGAGGCCCACCGCGCCGAGGCCGCCCACCGCGCGCCGCTCGCGATCCACGCTCTGAATGACCACATAGGGGATGAGCCGGGAGAGCCAGCGGCGCTCGATCCGGACGCCGTCCGCTTCCAGCGTGAACCCTGCGGGAGCGAGCCCCTGAATCGCCCACAGCCCGAAGAGAAAAGGCAGGGGCAGCATGAGCAACGCCATATCGCCGCTCGTGGCCACGAGGACCACGCTGAGGACGAACGGCACGACGAAGCCCAGACCGATGCCCCCGAGTCCGGCCAGCCAGCGCTGGCGCGTGCCCAGGACGGCGGGGAAGGTCGGGTCGCTCATGCGCCGGCCGCACCCTCGCGCAACGGATCTATACTGAGCGCGTGAAGACATTCCTCATGGCTATTGTCCTGGTCTTCGCCTGGGCCCTGACTGCGGCGGCCCAGCCGACGGACGCGTACCTCACCGAGGTCGTCACCATACCGAGCGGCGGGCTCAAGCTCCGCGCCCTCCTCGCCCGACCCCGGGGTGACGGCCCCTTTCCCGTCTATATCCAGAATCACGGCTCCATGACCATGGAGGAAGCCCGCCGCAGTCCGTGGACTTTCATCACCAGGGACTCGCTGTCCGATACGCTCGCGCAACACGGCTATGTCGTCCTCCTCCTCGCCCGCCGCGGGTACAAGGGCTCGGACGGCATCGCCTCGACCTATACGCAGAACGAAGCGTCGGGCGGCTACGACCGAAGCGCGGAGGAGGTGATGCGCGGGGCCGAGGAGGAAACGGGCGACGTGATCGCGGCCCTCGACTATCTCAGCGCTCTGCCCTACGTGGACAAGGAGCGCGCGGGGGTGGGCGGCGTCTCGCTGGGCGGCCTCGTGAGCGTCATGGCGGCGGCCCGCGACCCGCGCTTCAAGGCGCTCATCTCCATGGCGGGCGGCTACCGGCAAAGCGGCCGCAGAGGAGTGGACGAGGCGTGGGGACCCCTCCAGGGCATCTGGGAAGAGTCGGCGCGACGCATCCAGGTGCCCGTGCTCATCCTCTGGTCGAAGAACGACACGCTCCTCGAGCGAGACGTGGGCCGCGAGCTCGAAAAGGACCTCAGGCTCGCGGGCAAGCGGGTGGAGATGACGGTCTATCCCGAGTTCCAGCAGAATGGGCACTACCTCTTCTCGCGTCCCGAGGGCTATCCCCTCTTCGTGCCCGACGCCATGCGCTTCCTCGATCGGCACCTCAAGCGCTGAGCGCAGCCGCCCTAGCGCGAGAAGATCTCCATCGCGCCGAAGAAGTACGGGATCTCGAAGGCCGCCGATTGCGGCGAGTCCGAGCCGTGCACGGCGTTGGCTTCGATGGACGAGGCGAAGTCCTTCCGTATCGTCCCCGGCGCGGCCTTGGCGGGGTCCGTGGCGCCCATCAGGTCCCGGAGGCGCGCGATGGCGTTCTCCCCCTCCAGCACGATCGGCATGCAGGGTCCCTGGGTCATGAAGGCGCAGAGGCTTGAGTAGAAGGGGCGCTCCTTGTGAACGATGTAGAAGCCTCCCGCCTGGGCGGGGGTGAGGTGCATGAGCCGGGCGGCGAGGACCTTGAGGCCGTTCTGCTCGAAGCGGGCGATGATCTGCCCCATCGAGTTCTTGGCCACGGCATCGGGCTTGATGATGGTCAGCGTACGTTCGACTGGCATGGGTTGGCGTTCGTCCTTTCCCGGGGCTATTTTTTGCCGACGACGCGGGCAACGGTAGTGCCCATGTCGGCGGGGCTCTTCACGGTGGTGATGCCGGCGGCCTCCATGGCCTTCATCTTCTCGGCCGCGGTGCCTTTGCCCCCCGCGATGATGGCCCCGGCATGGCCCATGCGCCGTCCGGGTGGAGCCGTCTGCCCGCAGATGAAGCCGATGACGGGCTTCGTGACATGGGCCTTGATGAAGGCGGCCGCTTCCTCCTCGGCCGTGCCCCCGATCTCCCCGATCATCATGATCGCTTCCGTCTGCGCATCCTCCTGGAAGAGTCGCAGCACATCGATGAAGGTGGTGCCGTTCACCGGATCGCCTCCGATGCCCACGCACGAGGACTGACCGAGGCCGCGCTGGGTCAGCTGATGCACGACCTCGTAGGTGAGGGTGCCGCTCCGCGAGACGACGCCGATGGGCCCTTCTTTGTGGATGTGCCCCGGCATGATGCCGATCTTGGCCTTGCCGGGAGAGATGAGGCCGGGGCAGTTCGGCCCGATGAGCCGGCTCGTCCGTCGCCCGAGAAACGCCTTGACGCGAACCATGTCGGTGACGGGCACGCCCTCGGTGATGCAGACCACGAGCGGCATGCCCGCGTCCGTGGCTTCCATGATGGCGTCGGCGGCGGCGGGGGGCGGCACGAAGATGAGCGCGCAGTCGGCACCCGTGGCCTTGACGGCGTCCTCGACCGTATTCCAGACGGCAAAGCCCTCGTGGGTCGTCCCCCCCTTGCCCGGCGTCACGCCGCCCACGACCTGCGTTCCGTATTCCTTGCAGCGGAGCGCGTGGAAGGTGCCTTCCTTGCCCGTGATCCCCTGCACCAGGACCTTCGTCGACTTGTCGACCAGGATGCTCATGCTAGCGGGGCGCCCGGGCCAGCTCGACCGCCTTCTTGGCCCCGTCGCCCATGTCGTCGGCCATCACGAGGGCCAGGCCCGATTCCGCGAGCATCTTCTTGCCCTGCTCGACATTGGTGCCTTCGGCGCGCAGCACCACGGGCAGCTGCAGGCCCAGTTTCTTCACGGCGGCGATGATGCCCTCGGCGAGGCGATCGACGCGCAGGATGCCCCCGAAGACATTGATGAAGACGGCCTTGACGGACGGATCGGAGGAGAGGATGCGGAAGGCATTCTCGATCTGCTCCGGAGAGGCGCCGCCTCCCACGTCGAGGAAGTTGGCGGGCTCCCCGCCCGCAAGCTTGATGATGTCCATGGTCGCCATGGCGAGCCCCGCCCCATTGACCATGCAGCCCACACTGCCGTCCAACTTGATGTAGTTGAGCCCGTACTTCGACGCCTCGACGTCGAGGGGCGTCTCCTCGTTGGTGTCGCGCAGGGCCACGATCTCCTTGTGGCGGTAGAGCGCGTTGTCGTCGAAGTTGAGCTTGGCGTCGAGCGCCATGACCCGCCCGTCGCGCGTCACCACGAGCGGGTTGATCTCGGCGAGCGAGCAGTCCTTCTCGAGATAGGCGCGGAAGAGGTTGAGGATCAGCCCCACGCCGGCCTTGAACTGCTCGCCGCTCAGACCCAGGCCGAAGGCGAGATTCCGCGCCTGGAAGGGCTGGAGCCCGAGGGCCGGGTCCGTCCACTCGCGGACGATCTTCTCCGGATGAGTGGCCGCCACCTCTTCGATCTCCATGCCGCCGGCCTGCGAAGCCATGACCACGTGGGTGCCCTTGCCGCGGTCGAGGGTCATGGACAGGTAGAGCTCGGCGGCGATGGGAGAAGCCTCCTCGACCAGCACCTTGAGGACCTTGATGCCCTCGGGGGGGGTCTGGGGAGTCTTGAGCATCATGCCGAGAATCTGTTTCGCGGCCGCCTCAGCCGCGGCAGGGTCGTCGCCCAGCTTCACGCCGCCCGCCTTGCCCCGCCCGCCCGCGTGCACCTGCGCTTTGACCACGACCTTGCCCCCGAGCTTCGCCGCGATCGCCTTGGCCTGCCCGGGCGTGTCGGCGACGTCCCCGTTGGGCACGGGGACACCGTACTCGCGAAGGATCGCCTTGCCCTGATACTCGTGGATCTTCACAGGCTAGGATTTGCCGGAGAGCTTGCGCGCGAGCCACACGATCGGGTCGTACTTCTCGGACACCACACGCTCCTTGAGGGGAATCAGAGCATTATCCGTGATGTGGATGTGCTCGGGGCAGACCTCGGTGCAGCACTTGGTGATGTTGCAGTAGCCGAGGCCGGCCTTGGCCTGAGCGAGGTCGAGGCGGTCATTGGTGTCGAGCGGATGCATCTCGAGCTCGGCGATGCGCATGAGATAGCGCGGTCCCGCGAAGGCGGACTTGTTCTCCGGGTGATCGCGGATGACGTGGCAGACGTTCTGGCAGAGGAAGCACTCGATGCACTTGCGGAATTCCTGGCTGCGCTCGACGTCCTCCTGCTGCATGCGCCGGGTGCCGTCCGCCTCCTTCGGCCCCGGCTTGAAGGCGGGGATCTGCCTGGCCTTCTCGTAGTTGAAGGAGACGTCGGTGGCGAGGTCGCGAAACAGCGGGAAGGCCTTGATGGGCGACACCGTGACCGTCTCGTCGGGCTTGAAGGTGTTCATGCGCGTCATGCACATGAGGCGCGGCTTGCCGTTGATCTCGGCGCTACACGAGCCACACTTGCCCGCCTTGCAGTTCCAGCGGCAGGCGAGGTCGCCCGCCTGCGTGGCCTGGATGGTGTGGATGACGTCGAGTACCACCATGCCTTCCTGCGCCTCCACCCGATAGTCCTTGAAGGCGCCGCCCTTCGCGTCGCCGCGCCACACCCGCATCGTCACCATGGAGGCGGCCATCACTTTCTCTCCTGGAGCAGCGTCTTGAGCTCGGGAGGCATCTCGGGCAGGGGCTCCTCGGTCACGCTCATCTGCCCGGTGCGCTTGCGAATGACCATGTTGACCTTGCCCAGGCGATCGTCGGCCATCGGGTAGTCGTCGCGAGTGTGCCCGCCGCGGCTTTCCTTGCGGGCGATGGCGCCGAGGGTGGTCGCCTCCGACACCGACAGCATGGAGTAGAGGTCGAGGGCGAGGTGCCAGCCGGGGTTGAACTCGCGACCGCCGTCCACCTTGACGCGGGTCAGGCGCTGCTTGAAGACGGCGATCTCCTCGAGGGCCTTCTTGAGCTCGCTCTCCGTACGGATGATGCCGACCAGCGTCTGCATGCACTCCTGGAGATCGGCATGGATGGCGTAGGGATTCTCCCCGCCCGTGCGCTCGAAGGGCGACAGCAGCTCGCCGAGGGCCGCCTTCACCGTGCCCTGGTCCACCGAGACCGCGCCCTTGAGGCTCTTGACGTACTGGGCGGCGGCGAGGCCCGCGCGCCGGCCGAAGACGATGAGGTCGGAGAGCGAATTCCCCCCGAGCCGATTGGCGCCGTGCATGCCCCCCGCCACCTCGCCCGCCGCGAAGAGCCCGGGCACGCGGGTGGCGGCGGTGTCGGCGTCCACCCGGATGCCGCCCATGATGTAGTGGCAGGTCGGCCCGACCTCCATGGGCTCCTTGGTGATGTCCACGTCGGCCAGCTCCTTGAACTGGTGATACATGGAGGGCAGACGCTTCCTGATGTAGTCGGCGGACCGGCGGCTGCAGATGTCGAGGAAGACGCCGCCGTGCGGCGTCCCCCGCCCCGCCTTGACTTCCGCGTGAATGGCCCGCGCCACCTCGTCGCGGGGGAGAAGGTCGGGCGTCCGGCGATTGTTCTTCTTGTCCTGGTACCAGGCGTCGGCTTCCTTCTCGTTGTCCGCCGTTTCGCCCTTGAAGTATTCGGTGATGTAGTTGAACATGAAGCGCACGCCCTCGGAGTTCTTGAGGGTGCCTCCGTCGCCGCGCACGCTTTCCGTCACGAGGATGCCGCGCACGCTGGTGGGCCACAGCATGCCCGTGGGGTGGAACTGGATGCATTCCATGTCGATGAGGTCGGCCCCCGCGTCCAGGCCGAGGGTGATGCCGTCCCCCGTCGACTCCCAGGAGTTCGAGGTGTACTTCCACGCCTTGCCCACGCCGCCCGTGGCCAGCACCACCGCCTTGGCCTTGAAGGCCACCAGCTTGCCCGTGGGCCGCCAGTAGCCGACGGCGCCGCACACCCGGTCGCCGTCCATGAGCAAGCGCTGGATATTGCACTCCATGTGGACGTCGATGCCCCTGTGCACCGCGTGCTGCTGGAGGGTGCGGATCATCTCGAGCCCCGTGCGGTCGCCCACGTGGGCGAGGCGCGCGTAGCGGTGCCCGCCGAAGTCGCGCTGGCTGATGAGGCCGTCCTTGGTGCGGTCGAACAGCGCGCCCCATTCCTCCAGCTCGAGCACGCGGTCCGGCGACTCCATGGCGTGCAGCTGGGCCATGCGCCAGTTGTTGAGCATCTTGCCCCCGCGCATGGTGTCGCGGAAGTGGACCTGCCAGTTGTCCTCTTTCCAGACATTGCCCATGGCCGCCGCGATGCCGCCCTCCGCCATCACGGTGTGGGCTTTGCCGAGGAGCGACTTGCAGATGAGCGCGGTCTTGACGCCGGCCGCGCTCGCCTCCACCGCTGCCCGCAGCCCCGCCCCCCCCGCCCCGATGACAAGGACGTCGTACTCGTGGGTCTCGTAGCTCTCGTTCGTCGCCATTAGAGGATCCTCAAGTCGCGGATGACGCCCATGGAGACCAGGCGGATGTAGAGGTCGGTCAGGCCCACGCTGAAGAGCGAGAGCCACGCGTAGAGCGGGTGGCGCTCGTTCAGGCGCGTGATGAAGCGCCAGAGCCCGTAGCGGGCGGGCGACTTCGAGAAGACATTGACCGAGCCGCCGCAGAGGTGCCGGCACGAATGGCAGGAAAACGTGTAGCCGGCCAGGAAGAGCACGTTGATCCACATGATGATGGTGCCCACGCCGATGCCGAACCCGTTCGGGAAGCGGAAGGCGAGGATGGCATCCCACGTGAGGAGGACGATGAAGATCACCGCGACGTACCAGGCATACCGGTGCAGGTTCTGGAGAATCGCGGGGAAGCGCGACTCGCCCGAATAGCTGCCGTGGGCATCGCGCACGCCGCAGGCGGGGGGAGCCAGCCAGAACGAGCGGTAGTACGCCTTGCGGTAGTAGTAGCAGGTGAGGCGAAAGAGACCCGGACCCCACAGGATGAGGAAGGCCGGCGAGACGATACCGATGATCGGGACGCTGACGTCCGGCAGCCCGTACCCGAAGGTCGAGTGCAGGCACGATTTCGACAGGCAGGGCGAGTAGAACGGCGACAGGTACGGCGCGGCGAAATAGTGGGCGTTCTGAAGGGCCGCCCACGTGGAGTACACGATGAAGGCGCCCAGCACCACGACCACGGTGGCGGGAAGCAGCCACCACGCGTCGGTGCGCAATGTCGCGCCGGGGATGACCTCTCCCCTCTGGTTGCCGAAGGCTCGTCTGAGCATGCGATTAGTCCCTCGCGTACTGCTTCATGCCGTCCAGGTAGAGATCGCCGCCGTGACAGTCGTTGATGACCATGGCCGGGAACCCCTCGACCTCGAGCCGGCGGATCGCTTCGGTGCCGAGATCCTCGTAGGCGACCACCTCGAGCTTCTTCACGAAGGCCGAGAGCACGGCCCCCGCCCCTCCGATGGCGCCGAAGTAGACACCCTTGTACTGTCTGAGGGCATCCTTGACCGGCTGGGAGCGCGCGCCCTTGCCGATGGTGCCCTTCAAGCCAAGGGCGAGGAGCCTGGGGGTGAACTTGTCCATGCGCCCGCCCGTGGTCGGCCCGATGGAGCCGACGACGTGTCCCGGCCGCGCGGGCGACGGCCCCGTGTAGTAAATGATCTGCCCCTTGACGTCGATGGGGAGCGGCTTGCCGGCTTCCATCAGCGGCATCAACCGTCCGTGCGCCGCATCGCGCGCGGTGTAGAGGACGCCCGTGATGCGAACCCGGTCGCCCGCCCTGAGCGACTCGACGTCGCCGTCGCTCAGCGGCGGCCTGACCTCCTTGAAACCGTCGACATCGGTAATCACAAAGTGCACCCTATGAGTCACCTCTCCCCCCGAGGGGAGAGGGTCAGGGTGAGGGGCGAATGTACGCGCGCCCGACAACCCTCACAGGGAATGTCGCGCCTCACAGCGTCACTTCCTTGTGCCTATGCGCGTGGCACTCGATGGTGACGGCCACGGGCAGGCTCGTGATGTGGCACGGATAGCTCAGCATGTGGACGGCGAAGGCCGTGGTGTCGCCGCCATAGCCCTGCGGGCCGATGCCGAGCCTATTGGCGCGATCGAGGACTTCCTTTTCGATCGCGTCCAGGACCGGGTCGGCATTGGGCGTACCGAGCTCGCGGAAGAGCGCCTTCTTGGACAGGATGGCCGCCTTCTCGAAATTGCCGCCCACGCCCACTCCGGCGATCAGCGGCGGGCAGGCATCGGGGCCCGCCGTCCTGATGCACTCGAGAATCCATTCCTTGACACCCTCGGCCCCGTCGGCGGGCGTGAGCATCTTGTACTTGGAGCGGTTCTCGCAGCCGCCGCCCTTGGCCATGATCTGTATCGTCATGCCGGCGCCCGGTACCATCTCGAGGTGGATGATGGCCGGCGTATTGTCACCCGTGTTCACGCGGTCGAGCGGGGAGCGCACGATGGAAGCGCGGAGATACCCTTCGGCATAGCCTTGGCGCACGCCCTCGTTGATGGCGTCGGCCAAGGCCCCGCCCGTGATGTGGATCTCCTGTCCCAGCTCTACGAAGCAGATGACGGTGCCCGTGTCCTGGCAGTAGGGCAGCTTCTCGGTCCGCGCGAGATGAGCGTTGTCCTTCAGGATCTGGAGGACGTGCTTGCCCGCGGGGGAGCGCTCCGTCCCGAGGGCCCGGTCGAAGGCGCGGAGCATGTCGGGCCCGAGCGAATAGTTCGCCTCCATGCAGAGCTTCTTGACCGCGTCGGTGATGGAGCTCGCGTGGATGTCGCGCATGGCCCTTTCGTCAGGGTTTGCCGGCGGCCTGGGCGTAGAAGGCCTCCGCCCGCTTCGCCAGCTCGCGGGGCGGCACGTCTTCCTTGTGGGTGGCCAGCGTCCATTTCTGTCCGTAAGGATCGAGCACTCCGCCGATCCGGTCGCCCCAGAACATGTCGCTCACCGGCATGACGGCCTTGGCGCCCGCCCCGATGGCGCGCGCCACCGCGGCGTCCACGTCGCTCACGTAGAGGTAGAAGTCGACCGGCGTGCCGCCCAGGGTCTGCGCCGACTGGGCGCCCATGGCAGCATCTTCCTCGCCCAGCATGAATCGCGAATCGCCGATGGTGAGCTCGGCATGGGCGAGGCTGCTGCCATCGGGCTTCATCAGCCGCATTCGCTCCTTGGCCCCGAAGGCCCGCTTGTAGAAGTCCATCGCTTCGACGGCCCCGCGAACGCAGAAGCCCGGGGTGAGCGTGTGGTAGCCGGGGGGAATGGCCTTGACCCGGGGAGCCGCCTTCTTCTGCACCCGGGCCGGTCGCGATACCTTCTTCCGCGCCTTGGTCTTTGCCATGAGCCGGCCCTCCGTTAGAGTTTGAGCGTGTCCACGAGCTCGCGCACGGCGGCCGCCGACTTGTCGAAGGCCGCCTGCTCGTCGCGTGTGAGCTTGATCTCGATGACCTGCTCCACGCCGCTCCGCCCCAGCTTCACGGGCACGCCGACGTAGAGGCCCTTGACGCCGTATGGCCCATCGAGATACGCAGCACACGGCAGGATCTTCTTCTTGTCCTTGAGAATAGCCTCGACCATCTCGACCGCCGCCGCCGCGGGAGCGTAGTACGCGCTCCCGCTCTTGAGGAAAGCCACGATCTCCGCCCCGCCGTTGGCCGTGCGCGTGACCAGGGCCTGGATCCTGTCCGCGGGCAAGAGATCGGTGATGGGGATGCCCGCCACCGTGGAATAGCGCGGGAGGGGAACCATGGTGTCCCCATGCCCGCCGAGCACGAAGGCGGTCACGTTCTCCACGGACACCTGGAGCTCCTGCGCGATGAAGGTGCGGAACCGCGCCGAGTCGAGAATGCCCGCCATGCCGATGACCCGCTGGGGCGGGAACCCGGATTTCTTCCACGCCAGCTGCACCATGGCGTCGAGCGGATTGGTGACGAGGATGAGGATGGCATTCTTGGAGTGCGCCACCACCTGCTCGACTACCCCGCCCACGATCTCCGCGTTCTTGAACAGGAGATCGTCGCGCGTCATGCCCGGCTTCCGCGCCAGCCCCGCCGTGATGACGACGATGTCGGAGTTCGCCGTTTCCTCGTAGCCGTTGGTGCCGACGAGGGACGCGTCGTAGCCGTGCACAGGCCCCGCCTGGGCCAGGTCCAGCGCCTTGCCTTGGGGGATGCCTTCGATCACGTCGACGAGCACCACGTCGCCGAGCTCCCGTTCGACGGTGTACTGGGCGACGGAGGCGCCGACATGGCCGGCGCCGACCACGGTGATCTTTGGGCGAGCCATGATCGGTATCCTCTCGCTCTCAGAGCGACTTCATGCTTTCGACGATGGCCGTGCCGAACTCCGAGCACTTCACTTCCTTCGCCCCTTCCATGAGCCGGGCGAAGTCGTAGGTGACGACCTTCTTCGCGAGCGTCTTCTCGATGCCCGCGTTGATGCGATCGGCCGCCTCCGTCCACCCCATGTGGCGCAGCATCATCTCGCCGGAGAGGATGACCGAGCCGGGGTTGACCTTGTCCTGGCCCGCGTACTTGGGGGCGGTGCCGTGGGTCGCCTCGAAGAGCGCGTGCCCGGTGTCGTAGTTGATGTTGGCGCCGGGCGCGATGCCGATGCCTCCCACCTGCGCGGCGAGAGCGTCGGACAGGAGATCGCCCGTGAGGTTGCAGCACGGAATCACGTCGAACTCGTCGGGACGAGTCAGGATCTGCTGCAGGAAGGCGTCGGTGATGGCGTCCTTGACGAGGATCTTCCCCGCGGGCGGCTTCCCGCCACAATCGTCCCAGGACACGAGCTTGTCGGAGAACTCGCGCTTGGCCAGGGCATAGCCCCACTTCATGAACATCCCTTCCGTGTACTTCTGGATATTGCCCTTGTGGACGAGGGTCACGTTCCGGCGCCCGTTTTCAATGGCGTAACGCATGGAAGCGCGGATGAGCCGCTCCGAGCCTTCCTTGGACACGGGCTTGATCCCGATGGACGAGCTCTGCGGGAACCGGATCTTGTTGACCTTCATCTCCTTCTGGAGGAAGTCGACGACTTTCTTCGCTTCGGGCGTGCCCTGCTCCCACTCGATGCCCGCGTAGATGTCCTCGGTGTTCTCGCGGAAGATGACCATGTCGATCTTCTCGGGGTGCTTGACGGGCGAGGGCACGCCCTTGAAGTACTTGACGGGGCGGAGACACACGTAGAGATCGAGCACCTGGCGCAGGGTGACGTTCAGCGAGCGGAAGCCCTCGCCGATGGGCGTGGTGAGCGGGCCCTTGATGGCGACCAGATACTCGCGGATGACGTCCAGGGTTTCATCGGGGAGGAGATTCGGCGGGCAGTCGCTGCCGTACACCGCCTGCGCCTTTTCGCCCGCGTACACCTCGGCCCACGCGATCTTGCGCTTGCCGCGGTAGGACTGCTCGACGGCCGCGTCGAGCACGCGCACGGAGGCGGCCCAGATGTCGGGGCCCGTCCCGTCGCCCTCGATGAAGGCGATGATGGGATGATCGGGCACCTGGAGCTTGCCGTGGCCGATGTTGATCTTCTCGCCGGCCGGGATCTTCACGCGTGACGCCATGTTCTGGTCTCCTTCGGAATGGTTATTTCAGGGCGTTCAGGGCGGAGCCCGCCTTGAACCACCCGATTTGCTCGTCCGTGAGCGTGTGCAGGCACTGGATGGAAACGGTCTTGCCGTCGGGCTTGGTGAGGACGACGGTCACTGGCTTGCCCGGGGTCAGCTGCGCGAGCCCGGTGACGCTGACGCGGTCGCCCGGCCCGACGAGGTCGTAGTCGGTCGGTTTCGAGAACGTGAGGGGCAGGATGCCCTGCTTCTTCAGGTTGGTCTCGTGAATTCGCGCGAAGCTCCGGACGATGACGACCTTGCAGCCCAGGTAGCGCGGCGACATGGCGGCGTGCTCGCGGCTCGAGCCCTCGCCGTAGTTCTCGTCCCCGACGACCGCCCACGACAAGCCCTTGGCCTTGAGCTCCCGGGCCATCTTCGAGAAGTTCTGCCCTTGCTCGCCCGTGATGGGGTTGGTGCCCTTGCCCACCTCGCCCGTGAAGGCGTTGCTCGCGCCCAGGAACATGTTGTCGCTGATCTTGTCGAGGTGGCCGCGCACGAGGAGCCACGTCCCCGCCGGGGAGATGTGGTCCGTGGTCGTCTTGCCCTTGGTCTTCACGAGCACGGGCAGCTCGGCGAAGTCCTTGCCGTCCCAGCGCGGGAAAGGCTGGAGGAGCTGGATGCGCTCGCTGGTCGGCGAGACCACCACCTGCACGGCGTCACCGTCGGCGGCGGGCGCCTCGAAGCCCTCCTCGCCTTTGGCGAAGCCCTTGGCCGGGAGCTCCTCGGACTCGGGCGGGGTGAAGCGGAAGGCCTTGCCGTCGGGGCCTTGAAGCGTCCCGTGCACGGGATCGAACTCGAGCGAGCCCGCGAAGACGAGCGCCGTCACGATTTCGGGGCTCGTCAGGAAGGACAGGGTGGCCGCGCTGCCGTCGTTCCGGCCGGGGAAGTTGCGATTGAAAGAGGAGACGATGGTGTTGGTCTCCTCCTTGCCGACGTCGGAGCGCTTCCACTGCCCGATGCAGGGGCCGCAGGCATTGGCGAGCACCGTGCCGCCGATCTTCTCGAAGGTCTCCATGATGCCGTCGCGCTTGATGGTCTGATAGATGCGCTCGGACCCCGGGGTGACCAGGAACGGCGTCTTGGCCTTGAGACCCGCCTTGAGCGCCTGCATGGCCACGTGGGCGGAGCGCTTCATGTCCTCGTAGGAGGAGTTGGTGCAGGAGCCGATGAGGGCGGCCTTGATCTGGACGGGCCAGCCTTCCTTCTTCACCTCGGCGGCGAGCTTCGAGATAGGCCGGGCGCGGTCGGGCGAATGCGGGCCGACGATATGCGGCTCGAGCTCGGAGAGGTCGATCTCCACCACCTCGTCGTAGTACTTCTTTGGGTCGGCCAGCACCTCGGGATCGCCAACCAGGTGCTCACGGTACTGCTGAGCAACCTTCGCGATGTCCGCGCGGTCGGTGGCGGCGAGATAGGTAGCCATCCGATCGTCGAAGTGGAAGAGCGACGTGGTCGCCCCGAGCTCCGCGCCCATATTGCAGATGGTGCCCTTGCCCGTGGCGCTGATCGACTCCGCGCCGGGGCCGAAGTACTCCACGATCTTGTTGGTGCCACCCTTGACCGTGAGCACCCCGAGCAGATAGGTGATGACGTCCTTGGCCGAGGTCCACCCCGAGAGCTTGCCGGTGAGCCTCACCCCGATGAGCCTGGGATCGAGGACTTCCCACGCCAGTCCCGCCATGGCCTCGCCGCAGTCGGCCCCGCCCACGCCGATGGCGACCATGCCGAGGCCGCCCGCATTGGGCGTGTGGGAGTCGGCGCCGATCATGAGACCGCCGGGGAAGGCGTAGTTCTCGAGAATGACCTGGTGGATGATGCCGGCACCGGGCTTCCAGAAGCCGATGCCGTACTTGCGCGAGGCGGAATGGAGGAAGCTGTAGACTTCGTTGTTCTCCGTGACCGCGCGCTTCATATCGTCCGACGCTCCGCTCTGCGCGCGAATCAAATGGTCGCAGTGCACCGTGCTCGGCACCGCCACCTGCTTCTTGCCCGCCTGCATGAACTGCAGGAGGGCCATCTGCCCCGTGGCGTCCTGCAGAGCGACGCGGTCCACGCGCAGGCGAAGCTGCGCCTTCCCCCGGCTCCATTCCTGCGCGGCGAAATTGTCGGCGTGCGAGACGAGGATCTTTTCCGCGAGAGTGAGCGGCCGTCCGAAGCGCGTACGCGCCTGGTCCAGCTTGGCCGCCATGGATTCGTACAAGCGCCTGATTTGATCTATCGCCACGGTGGGCCTCCCTGACCGCCAAGTATCCGGAATGACAACCCTACACACACGTATCGCCTCCCACCCATCAGGGCGGGAGGCGACGGGTGAATATCCAAACGAAACGCTAACATAGCGATAACCCGAGGTCAAGGGAACGCGGCCGGCGAGCCCGCGTCGGGATGCTGCTCGCCCCCGCGTCGGGATGCTGCGTCCCAATGACGCGGCCCCGCTCTAGCGCGGGCTCACGCCGAAGAGGCGCAGGACGGCCCGCCGGCGAAGGGCCAGTATCGAGTCCGTGGGCGAGATCTCCATCGGGCACACGTCGGTGCAGTTGGCCTGGCCGTGGCAGCGGGCGAGGATGTCTTCGGAGAGGAGCGCCGTCCCGCGCTCGGCGTGGGCTCCATCGCGGCTGTCGAGCTGGAGCGTGAAGACCCGATTGAGCGCGGCCGGCCCCGGAAAGCGCGGGTCGTGACCGACCATGGTGCAGGCCGACACGCACATGCCGCAGCCGATGCACTCGACGGCGCCGTCGACGGCGCGCCGCTCGCGCGCGTTCGATCCGATCTGGGCGAAACCGCCGTCCTCGGTGGCGCGCCGACCGGGAACGAAGACGGCCCGCATGGCGAGCATCTTGTCCTTGATAGGCGCCATGTCCACGACCAGGTCGCGGATGAGCGGGAAGTTGTAGAGCGGACGGACGGTCACCGGCCCCCGCGGGAGCCGCGATAGCAGCGTCCGGCAGGCCCAGCGCTCGCGCCCATTGATGACCATGCCGCAGGAGCCGCACATGCCGACGCGACACGCGTAGCGGAAGGCGAGGGTGGGATCCGAGCCGCGTTGCACCTCGACGAGCGCGTCGAGCACGGTCATGCCCTGGCGGGCCCGCACCCAGTACTTTTGCAGGCGCTCCCGCATGCCGGGAGCCCAGCGAAAGACTTTCAGTACCATCGCCAGCCCCAGAAGAGGGCGAACGCCGCCCCACCGCAGAGCAGAGCCAGCAACAAGAGGAAGCGATGCCAGCGCGCGGGCCATCCGAAATCGAGGAGGATGGAGCGGAGGCCCAAGACACCGTGCAGCAGCACCAGTCCCAGGAGGGCCGCCTGCACCGTGCGCAGGAACGGATTCTTGAGGTGCAGAGCGATCACGGCGAGGAGGCTCACGGCCGCGACCCGCTGGACCAGCCATGCCCACATGCCGACCTTGGTATCCCGCCACGCTTCGGCGGAATTCATACGGCGCCTGAGGGTCTTCCGGTCGCGCATGGGACCTAGTCGCCTGTTTCCACGCCGATCGGCTGGCTCACGCCCTCGGGGGAAAGCCGAGAGAGGCGCACGGGCTCCGTCCACACCCGCAGCCCGGCCGTCTCGTCGGAGCCCACGAGAACATTGTAGAGATCCGGGCCCGCGTCCGGATGGTCGCGCCGGAAGTGGGAGCCGCGGCTCTCCGTGCGCTCGAGCGCGCTCCGGGCGATGAGCCAGGCCGCCGCCACCTGGTTTTGCAGATTCATCCAGTCTTGCCAGGCGAGATTGTAGGCGGTGCCGCCCGGCACCAGGACCGCGGGCGCTCGCTGCCCGATCTCTTCGATGTCCCGGAGCGCCACCTTGAGTCCCGACGCATGACGGATCAGCCCCACGTGCTCCCACATGACCTCGCGCAGCTGCTGCTGCAGGCCGTAGAGACTCTCGCCTTCGCGCCGGCCCAGCGGCGCGGTGAAGCGCTCCGCGGCCGTGTCGAGGCCGGGCGTGGCCAGCCGCGGTAGCGATCGGCCCACCACCCAGTCCGCCATCACGTCGCCCGCGATGCCGCCGAACACGGTGGAGTCGGCCACGCCGTTACCGCCCAATCGATTGGCGCCGTGAATGCCGCCCGCATCTTCACCCGCGACGAAGAGCCCCTCCACCGCCGTGCGGCACGACGGATCGATGACCACACCGCCCATCATGAAGTGCGCGGTGGGGCCCACCTCGACGGGCTCGCGGGCCAGATCGCGGCCGAAGTCACGGCAGCGACGGACCATGCCGCGGAAATTCGTCTCGACGGCCCGCGCTCCGAGATGCGACACGTCGATCCACACGCCCCCGTTCGGGCTTCCCCGCCCTTCCTGCACCTCGGTGAAGCAGGCCCGCGCCACCAGATCGCGCGTGGAGCGCTCCATGCGCTCGGGATCGTAGTGGGTCATGAAGCGCGCCCCCGCGCCGTTGAGCAGTCTGCCCCCCGCTCCCCGCAGTCCTTCCTCGAGGAGCGCGCCCGTCATGAGGGAGTTGGGCACTACGAGGCCCGTGGGATGGAACTGCACCATCTCCATGTCTTTGAGGGGGGCGCCCGCATGCAGGGCGAGCGCGATGCCGTCGGCCGCCTTGTCCGCGGAGCAGGCGATGACCTTGTACATGGTCGGCCCGCCGCCCATGGCGAGGAGCGTGGCGCGGCTCCGCACGACCATGAAGCCGCCACGACGGACGTCGAGGACGAGAGCTCCCCCCGCCCGCCCGCCCCCGTCCAGCAGCAGCTCCACCGCCCGGTGCTCCTCGAGCGCCCGGATGGACGGGCGGGTCCACACCTGCTCAGTCAGCCGGTTCATGATCTCGATACCGGTGAGGTCGCCCTTGTGGATGGTGCGGTCGTGGGTCTGCCCCGCGAAGGGCTTCTGGTGAATGCGCCCGTCGGGATGGCGATCGAAGAAGCAGCCGTAGCGGCTCTCCAGCTCCAGAACCCGACCCGGCGCTTCGGTTACCAGAGACCAGACCAGCTCCTGGTCGTTGATCCAACCCCCGCCCGCCAGCGTGTCGAGGAAGTGGGCGTCGATGGAATCTGGCGAGGCGAGGACGGCGTTGTAGCCGCCCTGGACCATGCGTGTGCAGCCGGCGCGGCCGAGCAGGCCCTTGACCACGACGGTCACGGAGAGGTGAGGCGCGCGGTCGGCGGCGTGCAGGGCCGCGCACAGCCCGGCCCCGCCCGCGCCCAGGATCAGGAGATCTGTCTCGAGGATGTCTATGGTGAGCTCCGGCGAGACTATAGCGCCGGGCCGGGACCGGACGCAACGCGCCAGACGAAGATCAGCGAGCGGGTGCCTTCGTCGCGGCCAATCAGGTAGGCGGTAGGCGGCGTCTCACGCCAGCTTGACCTCGGCGGTCCCCTCGAACCGGCCACCATGCGTGTCGAAGAAGGTGACCTTGAGGGGGCCCGGCTCGGTCGCGCGGAAGGCAAAGCCGAAGGACGGATTCTCCCCGATCGATGTCGAGGTGTCGAACTCCGCGATGTCGCGGCCGGCATAGCTCACGACCACGCGGTTGACGAAGCGATAGTTCCTGTCCACGGACTTGCCGTCTTTCCGCTCGACGCGCTCGTTGGGATGGATGACCAGTGCGCGGGCGCGCGCCACCGACCCGCGCGCGATTGACCCCGGCACCCGGATCCTCACGTCGCCCAGGGCGCTCATATCGCGCACCCCGCCACGACCACGCGCACCGTCCGCTTGACCATGAAGAGCGCGCCGTCCTGCATCTCGGCCACCGCGCGCACGTCGCCGGTGTCGGCCAGGCGGAGGCTGGTGGCGAGATACGCCTGGCCGGAGGCCGGAGTGAGGATGAACTTGCCGTTGAGCGGGCGCGGGTTCTTGTCCGAGAGGATGTAGATGGCCTTGACGTAGCTCTGCTGCGTCATGGGGGACTTGACCTCGACCGACATCGCCACATTGCCGCCGTCCTCGGCGATGAGAGGTAGCTCGAGATTGATAACGGACGCGCCGTCCCGGATGGATCTGCCTCCGAAGAGCCGCTGCATGGTCTTGTCCACCGGTTCTTCCGGGGCGAGGTTGGCGAGCGCGCCTTGGGCGGTCGCCGCGCGCGGAAACCACGCCGAGGCCATCCCGACCGCGGCCACCGCCGTGAGCACCTCTCGTCTGGTCAGACCGAACTCTGGCATGACTCCATCATGCCGCGCTTGGGGGTCGCGGCCAAGCGTCAGGGATCGAGGTGATAGGTCGAGGTGTCCGGCCTGAAGGCGCGCGGCAGCCAGAGGGGTCGCCTGAGTCCACCCGGTCCCGGCGCGGGCCGGGTCATGGCGAGCCACTCACGGTAGACTTGATGTGACCGCCTGGTGTCGACGACGACGTCGCCGTAGCGGTCTCCTCCCTCGGGGCGGACCACCCGCACCTTCTGATGCCAGCAATGCTGCCCGCTGACCGGGTCGGGGTGGACGGGAAAGGTCAGATTCTGATGGACGCCCGGGTCCTCCCACCACACGCGCGCCGAATCGGGATCGTCGCTCGCGAAGGGCTTGACCCCGTGAATGTGCCGAAGGCGCCACCGCCCGTCCTCCAGGTGCTGGAGATCCACGAGGGCGGTGGACCATCGCTCGCCACCCATCTCTTCCTGGAGTCGCCACCGGCCGAGGTGATGCGAGCAGGCGACCACCCCGGGTCGGATCGACTCGGTGACCCACACCTTGTCCACGAAATGGCCGATCTCCGTCTCGACCTTGAGCAGATCGCCCGTGGTGACGCCGAGCCGCCCTGCGTCCTCGGGGTGGAGCCAGAGCGGGTTCGTGTGCGAGATCTCGTAGAGCCACTTGGCATTGCCCGAGCGCGAATGGATGAGGGTGGGCAGCCGGAACGTGGGCAGGAGGAGCATCTCTCCCTTCGTTCGATCGATGGCGGACCAGTGCACGTGGCTCCGCCCATACGTGGGCACCGCGTGCTCAGGCCACTTCCAGTCTTTGAGCGTCTTCGAGTAGAACTCGAGCTTCCGGGAGGGCGTGGGGAAGCCCGTCCGCACCGCGCCGTCCACCTCCACCCCGACCGACGCCCCGCTCTTCGCGGCCACGCGCGTGACGGGATCCACGGCCACGCCCTCGCGTTCCGCGGAAGAGAGCGGGGTTTCATGGGTGCGATAGACCTGATCCTCGATCAGGAAGGCGCCGTAGGTGCGCATGTATTCGAGCGGGGTCAGCTTTTGGCGCGCGGCGGCCTCGGGCAGTCCGGGCACGCTGTGCTCGAAGATCCAGCGATAGAGCTCCTCGATGCGCAGCTTCTCCCCAGGGCGGTACGGCGATTCGAAGTACTTGCGGATCCCGAGTGAGCCGTCGGGATCGATTCTCCACGAGAGCTCGATCCAGAACTCGTCCTCCTCCCACACCTGGCCAAGCCCCGCCGCCTCGTGCGCCTGCCAGGTGAGGTCGAAGCTCCGGCCCTGGCGCTCGAGGGCCACGCGGAGCACGGGTTGGCGGAAGCCGATCCAGCGCGCGGCATGCGTCTCCTGACTCATGAGGTCGTGCCGCTCGGAGGCATGCCCCATGGGCAGCACGTAGTCGGAGAACCATGCCGTCTCGCTCCAGATAGGCGTGAGGCAGGCGTGCCGCTCCACCTTGGACTCGTCCGTCAACATCTCGATCCACGTCATGCCGTCGGGATTGGTCCACACCGGGTTGTAGACGCGGGTGAAGTACATGGCGAGCTTGCCGCGGCCTTCCTTCAGGAAATGGGGGAGGAGGAAGCTCATCTCGAAGAACGCCAGGGGATACTCGCGCGGGAGGAGGAGCTCGCTCCACACCTTGGCGGGCGGGGGCATCATGGGAGGCGCGGGCACGGCCTTGTTCCACGCGCTGGGCGCGGTACCGCCGGGCACCGCCACCGCGCCCATCAGGACCACCACCAGCTCGAGGGCGCGCGCCACTTCCCACCCGAAGAGATTGCCCGCCGCGGCATTGCGCCAGACATGGCTCGACAGGGCTCCGCCCGCCCGGCCGATCTCCCGCGCCACCTCCTCGATGCGGGCGGCGGGCACGCCCGTCTCCTTCTCCGCGAAGGCCGGGGTGTACTCCGCGTAGATCTCCCCGAGGGCACGCACGAATTCGTCGAAGCTGACCGGCGCCCCCGGCCGCTCGTGGATCAGGTACTCCTCCCAGTTCACCCAGCGGCGGACGAACTCGCGATCCCACGTGCCCTCGCGCAGCAACACGTGGGCCAAGGCCAACAAGAGGGCGGCCTCGGTGCCCGGCCACGGCGACAGCCAGTAGTCCGCCATGGACGCCGTATTGCTCAGCCTCGTGTCCACCACGCAGACCTTGGCCCCGGCCATTTTGCCTTCGATGATCCGCTGGGCATGCGGGTTGAAGTAGTGTCCCGCCTCGAGGTGAGAGGACAGGAGCAGGATGAAGCGCGCGCGGCCGTGGTCCGGGGAGGGTCGGTCGAAACCGTGCCAGAAGGCGTAGCCGGCGCGGGCCGAGGCGGAGCAGACATTGGTATGGCTGTTGTGACCGTCGATGCCCCAGGCGTGGAACACACGCTGGAGATACACGAGCTCGTGCCCCGGGCGGCCGAGGTGATACATGATCTCCTTCTGCCTGCCCTCGACCAGCGCGGAGCGGATGCGCCCGGCGATATCGTCCAGCACCTCGTCCCAGGTCACCCGCTCCCACTGCCCTCCCCCTCGCTTGCCCACCCGCTTGAGCGGGTAAAGGATGCGCTCGGGATCCTGTACCTGGTTGAGGGTGGCGGGCCCCTTGGCGCAGTTGCGACCGCGGCTCCCCGGATGCTCCGGATTACCCTCGAATTTCTGGATCTTGAGGGTCTGCTTGTCCACGTAGGCGAGGAGCCCGCAGCCCGCTTCGCAGTTGAAGCAGATGGTCGGGATCAGCGAGTAGCGCCGGGGCACGCGCTTCGGCCACGCCTTGGCGTCGTATTCCTCCCAGTCGCTCCAGCGCTCGACGGGGGGATAGCGGTTCAGACCGGCCGCGGGCGGGTCGAGGTCGCGGGCATGCGGGTGAAGCGGCTCGGCGGTCTTGTCGGTCATGCATTCCTCACGGGGCGGAGCATCCTCACGAAAGGGGAAGCGCCTGGCCGGCACGCACCCAGAGATCTTCCCAGAGCCACAACCCGCCCAGAGCCAGGATGGAAGCGGCGGCGGGCGCCCACGGATAGACCGGGCTCGAGAGCAGGATGAAGGGCAGGATGGTGCCGGCCACCACGACCCCCAACCAGAAACGGGAGCGGTACGGGCCGCGCGTGATCAATCGGGCGGCGCGGGCCGCGTCGTGACTGGCATGCGTGGTCATCGTCTCGGCGAGGAGCACGAGGAGGCTCCCCACGAGCAAGAGCCTGAGCGCGCCGGCCACGCCTTGGGCGACCCGGGGATCGCCGGCAAAGAAGATGGCCGCGAGCAAGAGGCTCGCGCATCCCGCGGTCACCGCGGCGAGGAGAAGATGCGGCAGCACGAGCGGGCTCTGCCAGAAGTCTCGCCCCTCCGCCTGGCCGAAGAGGAAGGCGCTATATCCGGCCGAGGCCGCCGCCACGAGCAGCATGGGCCACGCGAGCAGATAGAGGGCTCCCGGGTCCTGCCTCCATCCAGCGGCGAGCCACATCACGGCCAAGAGGCCATGCGCCATCAGGATGAAGCCGCCCCACACCAGCCACGAGCGCCAGTTCGGCTTGAAGAAGAGGTAGAGGAAGCGCTCCGGCCGCTTGAGGTCGAGGACGAGGAGCGCAGTGGTCAGCGCGAGAAAGAGCAGGCTGATCACGGGCGCGGCGATCGACGCCACCGGCCCCGCGGCAGACAGCCCGCCGATAGTGGCCAGCGCCGCCACGAGCAGGGCGCCCGCGGCTATCGACTTGGTCCAGAGATAGCCCGACACCTTCCATCCCCACGGCCGCTCCGGGTGCGCGACATCGTAGACCGTCCGTGCTATCCGGAGGAGATCGATGCCGTCATTGCCGACGGGAGCGGCGGTTCGAGCCACGTTGGATCGCCCCGGTACGGGAATCTCGCTCCTCTCGGCGAAGAGGTAGCCGGTACCGCGTTCCTGCATGGCCGGAGTGAGCGAGGCCTCGTCGGCGCCCAGATAGAAGAGCTTGGGCTGGGTCCCCTGTTCCGGCTTCCGCACGGCCGTCTGCTGCCCCGCCACGAGCCGCGCGATCTTCGAGCCCGCGTCGTCGAGATCGCCCGGCACGATGGCCTGCACCGGGCAGACGATGACACAGGCGGGTTCGAGTCCCACTTCGATGCGGTGGGCGCAGTAGTGGCACTTGGCCGCCGTCTGGGTCTCCGGGTCGATGTAAAGCGCGTCGTAAGGGCAGGCCTGCATGCACGACTTGCAGCCGATGCAGCGGTCGCCGTCGAAGTCCACGATGCCGTCGGGCCGCCGGTACAGGGCCACCGTGGGACAGATGGTGACGCAGGGGGCATTGTCGCAATGGTTGCAGCGCATCACGGAGAAGTAGCGCCGGGTGTCGGGGAACGTGCCCTTCTCGATGTACTTGACCCACGTGCGGTTCACGCCGAGGGGAACCTGGTTCTCTTCCTTGCAGGCGACGGTGCAGGCGTGGCACCCGATGCACTTGCGCTGATCGATCACGAATCCGTAGCGCATGCGGGTCAGGCCTTCTCGCGGTTGATCAACTCAGCCCTCGCCTCGCCGGCAGCGGCCCCGGCTCAGCTCGTATCAACTCAGCCCTCGCCTCGCCGGAAACAGCCCGGCTCAGCTCGAACGGCGGATCGATCACGAATCCGTAGCGCATGCGGGTTCCGATGATAGCCCGGTTCGGTCCCGGGCTATAGCGCTTTGATGATGAGGCGGAGGCCCACGAAGGCCAAGGCGAGGACGAGGGCGCGGATGATCCAGACGCCGTGCATGCGCTGGGCGAGCCGGGCCCCCACCTGGGCGCCCACGATGACGCCGATGGAGAGGGGGACGACGCGACGGGCGGTGCCCGCCAGGGTGCCGGCGACGAGGTGAACGGTGGAGCCCACGAAGGTCATGACGGTGAGCGTGAAGTGCGAGGTAGCGGCGGCCACGTGAACGGGAAAGTTCAGAAGGTTGATCATGACGGGCACGTGGATGAATCCCCCGCCGATCCCGAGCAGGCTCGAGAGGAAGCCGATGAAGACGCTCAGGACGAGGGCGAGGAGGAAATTGTAGCTCCAGACATGGATCGTGCCGTCCCTGTCGATCATGCGGCGGGCGAAGCGGAAGCGTCCCTGGTACTCGCCCGCTTCGTTGACGGGCCTCATCATCAGGAAGCCAGAGATGCCGACCAGCAACACCCCGACCATGAAATCGAAAGGCCGGCGGGCGATCCGGCCGGTGGTCAGCGCGCCGATGATGGCCCCGGGTACGGTGGCGATCGAGAGGAGTATGCCCGAGCCATAATCCACGCGCTTGAGCCGCGCATAGGCAATGGTGCCGGAGAGCGCGTTGAAGAAAACCACGGCGAGGGAGACGCTCGCGATGGTGTCGGGGCTCTCGTGCGGATAGAAGAGGAGGAGAAGGGGCACGAGGATGAAGCCACCCCCCGCGCCGATGATGGTGCCGTACGCTCCGATCATCAGTCCGGCGGGAATGAGCCAGAGCCATTCGAACACGAGTCGGACGATCCTCCCGCGCGATTCTGCCACGAATCGCGGGAAGCCCGGCGATCTTCTCTGCTAGCGGAGACTCGAGTAGTAGGCGGCCAAATCGGTGAACTGGCCGTCGGGGACGACCCGCATGATCGCTTTCTTGGCCGCGAGGAGCGGATCACCCGGATCCCGCGTGTCCTGCTTGAAGAGAAGCATCTGTTGCGCCAGATAGCCGGGGGGCTGTCCGGCCAGGCTCGGGATCAGGCGCGCGGCATCTCCCTTGCCGTCGTTGCCGTGGCAGATCGCGCAGGGGGCCGCGGCCACCTTGCCCTTCGCCACCCCGTCGGGTGAGACGCGGATGAGCGTGGGCTCGCGCTTCTGCGCGGCGAAGAAGGCCGCGATCTCGTCCAGTCCCAGGAACTGGATCTCCTTCGCATAAGGCTCCATCTCGGGCGACGGACGCTTGCCCGCGGCGTAGTTCTCGATCTGCTTCTTGAAGTACGCGGGGTCGAGCCCCGCGATGATGGGCATCATGTCCGACTTGCTGTTGCCGTTCTGCCCGTGACAGGCGGAGCACGTGATGACCTTGTTGAAGCCCGGATTGTCCAGGGGGCCCGCCGCCTGCGCCGTGCCGAGCCCGGCCAGGATGGAGAGCACGGCCGCGGCGAGGGCGCTCCAGATGCGAGTGGGGGTCGTGTCCATCTACGACAGCACGTCGGCCCAGATGCTCTGGCGCCAGCCTTCCGCGCGCTGGGCCACGGAAGCGCTCTGGGCCGGGGTGAGTTTCTGCTCGATCTGGACGACTTTGCTGTTCTCGATCTTGTAGGCATTGACCACCGCGATGGCCTCGCGATCACTGACCCAGCTGTAGCAGGTATTGCCCGGCGGCATGAGGGGCACGGGCTGGCCGTTGAGCAGGCTCACGATGCTGAGGGCGGCCGCCTTGCCCATGGCATTGGCGACATTGCCGGACTTGGGCACGGGGAGGCCGATGGTGGCGTCGCCGACCACGTGAATGTCCTTCTGCTTCACCGACTCGTAGGTGACGTGGTTGACCTCGCACCAGCGCTTGTCGGCGCCCACGAGATCGGCCTGGACGGCGATGGCTCCCGCGCGCTGGGGCGGGATGAGATTGAGCACGTCGTACTTGACCCGATCGAACTCGGTCCGGACCTCCTTGGTCGAGGTGTCCACGGCGATGACCTTGTTCGACGCCCGGTAGTCGATGTTCGGATAGGCCTGCCAGGCCGTCCTGAACAAGGCCGTCTTCGAGACGATGTTCTGGTTGGCGTCGAGCACGATCACCTTGCTCTTCGGCTTGTTCTGCTTGAGATACCAGGCGACCTGGCAGATGCGCTCGTAGGGGCCGGGCGGGCAGCGGTAGGCGACGGGCGGCACGGTGAGCACGAAGACGCCACCGTCCGCCATGGACTGGATCTGGCGCGCCAGCTCGACCGTTTGCGGTCCCGCCTTCCACGCGTGGAGCACGGTGTCCTTGGCCGCGGACAGGCCTTCCACCTGCTCCCACTGGAAATCGATGCCGGGGGAGACGACGAGACGATCGTAGGCGAGGTAACCTTCGCCGATGCGGACGCGCTTGGTGTCGGGCTCGATGGCCGTCGCCGCTTCGTTGATGATGCGGACGCCGCGTCCCCGGAGCCCGTCATAGGAGCGCGTGAGACTTTCGATGGACCGGAGCCCGCTCAGCACGAGATTGCTGAAGGGGCAGGAGACGAATTCCCGGTTGGGCTCGAGGAGCACCACCTCGATGGACGGATCGGTCATGCGCACGTAGCGGGCGGCGGTGGCTCCGCCCCATCCGCCCCCGATGACCACGACGCGCCGGCCGCTCTTGGGGGCGATATCCCCCTTCACCGCGCTCGCGCACCCCGCGAGGCCGCCGGCCAGACCGAGCCCGCCGGCCACGCCGAGCCCGACGGACGCCGACCGAAGAAAGTGCCGACGACTCACCCTCGTCATATTCCCCCGCCTCCGCTGATTCGCCGATTCTCGACGACAATGGCGAGGACCATACAAGGCATGGACAACGCTGTCAACGTCGGCATGCCTAAGCGAGAAGGAGGGACCCGAGGGGTGCCAGGCCGGGGAAGATGAAGTCGGGCCGCGGCACGCTCGGATGCAGGCTGAGCCCACGGCGATTGATCCACGCGATGGTCAGGCCGAGTGGCTTGCCGCCGACCATGTCCGTGAACTGCGATTGGCCCGAGTGCAGGATCTTTTCCAGCCCGACTCCGGCCCGGTCGATGAGATAGCGGAAGAGGCGGCCGTCGGGCTTGTAGCCGCGCGCCTTCTCGGCGGTGCAGACGAGGTCGAACTCGCGTCCGAGGCGGGTGGCGGCGAGGAGATCGTCGTCGATGTTGGACACCACGGCCAGACGGTGGCGCGGCGCGAGCGCCTCCAGCGTGGGCGCGACGTCCGGGTAGAGCGCGAAGCGTGGAAAGGCCTCGAAGTACCGCTGGATGAGCCGGCCGTCGCCACCCGGGATGCGGAAATGAAGAAAGGTTTCCTCCAGCGAGATCCGACAGATCTCCTTGTAGGACTGGTAGGGCTCGCGGTAGTGGGCGATGTTCCGCTCTTCCCAGTGATTCCAGAAGGGGCCGGGATCGATATGCCCCGCCCCCGCGTCGACGAGGATCGACTGGAACGCCGCGGCCGTGCCCGCGGGGGTGTCGATCAAAGTGCCGAAAACGTCGAACGAGAGGAGGGCCGGACCCATCGGTCCGTCAACGTCCGAGCGCGCGGCGGACCGTGTCGAGGACGCGGGCGGGCTCACCTTCGAGATGGATCGGAGCCGGCAGCGCGGGCGGCGGGTTCTTGATGCCCGCGCCCGTCAGGATCACGACCACGCGAGCGCCCGTCTCCACGTCTCCGGCCTCCCTCATCTGGCACAGCGCGGCCAGCGCCGCCGCCGCCTCCGGCCCCGTCCAGATCCCTTCGAGCTTGGCGAGGAGCTTCTGCGCGTCGACGATGGCGCGCTCGCTCACCGCGTGCGGATGCCCGCCGGTCTCGCGCATGATCTTGAGCATCTGCCGCCCCGCGAAAGGACCCGGAACGCGCAGGCCCGGCGCATCGGTGACGGGATTCTCCCAGAGCGAGGTCGTCTCGGCCTTGTCCTCCCAGGCTTTGACGAGGGGCGCGCACCCCTCCGCCTGCACGGCGATGAAGCGCGGCTGGCCGCTCTTGATCCAGCCCATGGCCGCCAGCTCCTCGAAGGCTTTCCAGATTCCGACCAGGCCGGTGCCGCCGCCCGTCGGATACATGAGGAGGTCCGGCGTTTCCCAGCCGAGCTGTTCGGCCAGCTCGAGCCCCATGGTCTTCTTGCCCTCGAGCCGGTAGGGCTCCTTGAGCGTGGCGAGGTCGAACCAGCCGATCTTGGAGGCGATGCCGGCGATGAGCCTGCCTGCGGTGGCGATGGAGCCGTCCACCGTGAACACGTGCGCCCCCGCGATGATCGCCTCGGCTACCGCGGCTTCCGGCGTTCCGCGCGGCACCACCACGGCCACCGGAATGCCGCCGCGGGCGCCGTAGACGGCCGCGGCGCCCCCCGCATTCCCCGCCGACGGAATCATGAGGCCGGTGACGCCGAGCGTGCGCGCCTTGGTGAGCGCCATCCCCAGCCCCCGCGCCTTGAAGGAGCCCGTGGGGTTCTGTCCTTCGTCCTTGGCCCAGAGGTGGTGAAGTCCCAGGTGTCGGGCGAGCCGCGGCAGGGGGAGCAAGGGTGTGCCGCCTTCACCGAGGGTGATGGGCTCTTCGTTTGGGGCGAGCGGTGTGAGCTCGCGGAAGCGGTACATTCCGGATGGGCGGCGGAGGAGGTCGTCCTTGGAGAGGGCGGCCGAAACCTTGGCCAGATCGTACCGGACGGCCAGCATCTGGCCGCAGCCTTCGCAGACGGTGAGGAGGCGGCCGGCTTCGTGGTGCCGGCCACAGACGGTGCATTCGATATGAGAGACGAAGCTCGCGAGCGGGCTAATGGGCCTTCTCTTTCTCCGCCTTTGCCGCGGCCACGACCTTTTCGGCGAGGTGCGCGGGCACCTCCTCGTAGTGGGAAAACTCCATGGAGTATCCGCCGCGCCCCCCCGTCATCGAGCGCAGCGAGGACTCGTAGGTCAGCATTTCCGACATGGGCGCCTGGGCGCGCACCGAGACCACCTCGCCTTCGGGCTCCATCCCCACGATGCGCCCCCGGCGTCCGTTCAGATCGCCGATGACGTCACCGGCATGGTCGGAGGGCGCCGTTACCTCGATGTTCATGACCGGCTCGAGCAAAATCGGATGCGCCTCGATGAATCCCTTCTGCAGGCCCATGGACGCCGCGATCTGGAAGGCCATGTCCGAGGAGTCCACGTCGTGGTAGGAGCCGTCGTAGAGGGTGACCCTGAGATCGACCACCGGATAGCCGGCGAAGATGCCGCGCTTCATGCACTCGCGCACGCCCTTCTCCACGGAGGGGATGAAGTTGCGCGGCACCGCTCCCCCGAAGATGTCGTCCACGAACTCGAAGCCGCCGCCGCGCTGGAGCGGCTCGATCTTGAGCCACACGTCGCCGTACTGGCCGCGGCCCCCCGTCTGCTTCTTGTACTTGCCCTGCACCTCCGAGCGCCCCTTGACCGTCTCCTTGTAGGGAATGCGCGGGGGGAGCACGCTCACGTCCACGTTGTACTTGCGCTTCATGCGCTCCACCACTGTCTCCACGTGGAGCTGTCCCATCCCGGACACGAGGAGCTGCTTGGTCTCGGGATCGAAGTGGTGATGGAGGGTGGGATCCTCTTCCGTCATCCGGTGGAGGGCCGTGGAGATCTTGTCTTCGTCCCCGCGAGTTTTGGGCTGGATGGCGAAGGAGATGGCGGGCTCGGGGAAGGCGATGCCCGGAAGCGCGACGGGATTCGCCTCGTCGCAGAGCGTGTCGCCGGTGAGGGTGTCCTTGAGCTTGGCCACCACGCCGATCTCCCCGGGCCCGAGAGACTCAACCTGCTTCTGCGTCTTGCCCTGGAGCCAGCCCACGTGCCCGATGCGCTCCCGGGCGCCCCGCGTCGCATTGAAGACCTGGCTGTCGGCCTTGAACGTTCCCGAATAGACGCGGAAGAGGGACAGCTTGCCCACGTGCGGGTCGGCGATGGTCTTGAAAACCACGGCGGTGAGCGGCGCCTTGGGATCCGCGGCACGCGTGACCACCTGCTTGTTGCGCGGGTCGGTGCCCTCGACGGTGGCGGTTTCCGCGGGCGAGGGAAACTCCTTGATGAGGAGATCCAGCAGAGGCTGGACGCCGATTCCCTTGGTGGCGGCGGCGCCAAGGACGGGCACGAGAGTGCCCGAGCCGATCGCCTTGCCGAGGGCGGTCAGCATCTCCTCTTCCTCGATGCCGCCGTCCTCGAGATACTTGGCGAGGAGGTCGTCGTCCGTCTCCGCCACCGCCTCCATGAGCTTCTCGCGCCAGGCTTTGGCGTCGTCCATGATGTCGCCGGGAATGTCGGTTTCCTTCACCTTGCCGTCGACGGCGAGGAGCGCCTTCATGGCCACGAGGTCCACCATGCCCTTGAAGCCGCCCTCCGTGCCGAGGGGCACCTGGAGCGGGCAGAGCCGGCCCTTGAGGCGCTTCTGGAGCGATTCGAGGGCGCGGTAGAAGTCCGCGCGCTCCCGGTCGAGCCGGTTGATGACGATGGCCCGGGGCAGACCGTACTCGTTGGCGTACTTCCAGATCTTCTCCGTCTGCACCTGCACCCCGGCCACCGCATCCACCACCACCACGGCCGCGGTCACCACCCGGAGCCCCGCGCGGGCGTCGGCCACGAAGTCACCGTATCCGGGGGTATCGATCAGGTTGAGGTGATAGCCCTTCCAGTCGCAGAAGGCGACCGAGGTGCCGAGCGAGATCTTGCGCTTGATCTCGTCGGGGTCGAAGTCGGTGGTGGTGGTGCCGTCGTCCACCTTGCCGAGCCGGTTCGTGGCGCCCGCTGCGAACAGGATGGCTTCCACCAGGGATGTCTTGCCGACTCCGCCGTGACCCGCGAAGCCGACGTTACGGATCTTGGAAATGTCCGTCGCCATGCTTGCCTCCCCGTGCCCGCCCTGCGAAGGGAAACGTCGATTGCCGGAGAAAGGGCGATGTGGGGACGGATGCTATCACAGTGTTACGGAGTGTTCCAGACCAAGGAAGACAGCGAGGGGCCGCGGCGAAGCGGCGCCCCGAGATCAACGCAGCGCGTGGTCGAGTCTACTGGTTGCGGCCGCGCATCGATGCAGGCCGGCCGGGCAGCTTGAGCGACTTCCCGGTATTGACGACGCGAATGCCCTTTTTGGTGTCTTCGACTCTCAGGATGGATACGTCGCCGTCCAAGAAATTGCCGACATAGAGGTACTTGCCGTCGGCGCTCCACACGAGGCCCTCGGGGAGGCCGCGCACTTCGACTTCGTCGAGCCTGGTCACCTTCTTGCCGTCGACCTTGAGGATGACCACGCTCCCGTTGCGATTGTAGTACCAGGAATTCCACGCCCGTTCGCTGCCACGCAGCAGGACGGCGGCCGCGAGGTTACCTTTCGGGCTGATGGCCAGGCCTTCCGGAGCATCGCCCACCATCACGCGGTCGATGACACGCGGTGGCGTCGCTTCGAGATCGATCACGCTGACCGTGTCGATGTGGCCATCGGAGCCGCCGGCATTGCCGTTGTCGGCCGTGAGAGCGATGCTCCCGTCGGGAGCCACGTCCACGTTGTACGGCCAGAGGCCGACCGGCATGTCGTACTTGTCATAGGTCACCTTCTGGCCGTCCACGTCGAGCACGGCGATCTTGTGGCCGGGGAACTTGGCCACGAGGGCGCGCTTGCCGTCGGGGGTGAAGGCGACGTGGGCGACCGGCTCGCCCATGGGGACGGTGTCGATCAGCTTCACCTCCTTGCCGGAGATGGAGAGCACGCTGATGGAGTTGTCGGCGCGGTTGGCGATGAGGGCGAGATTGCCCGCCTTGTTGATGCTGAGGCCCGAGGGCTGCTTGCCCACGTCGACGGTGGCGATGTGGGCGGGCGGGCTCGTGGTGAGATCGATGACGTAGAGCTTGTTGTCGGGCACCTGCTTCCACTCGTCGCCGTCCTTCTGCCAGTCCACCGAGTTCGCGACGATGGCGAGCTTCTGATCGGGCGTGATGGCGAGGTTCGTGGGCGGCCCCACTATCGAGTTCATCAAAGGCAGGTTGGCCACGATCTTCGGCGCTTCGGGGCTGCTGATGTCCACGATGGATACGGAGTCCTTGCCGGGCGGACGGCGGATCAGCTTGCCGGTCTTGTCGATCGCTATCTTGTCGTCGTTGCCGATGATCATCAGCTGGGCGTGGGCGGCGAGCGGGGCCAGGACGAGCGCCAGAGCGAGGGCCAGCGTCTGTGCTGTGCGCATTGGTTCCCCTCTCCCTTGATCTAAGTTCGGTCTAAGGGCGGACGACCTTGTTGGCGAGCACGCCGATCTTCTCGACTTCGGCTTCCATACGGTCCCCTGCCTTGAGGAAATTCCCCGTGGCCGCGCCCACGCCGTCGGGCGTTCCCGTGGCGATGATGTCGCCGGGGAGCAGGGTCATGGCCAGCGACAGCACCTCGATGCACTGGTCGACGGGGAAGATCATCTTGCTCGTGTTGCTCGACTGCCGGACCTGGCCATTGACGCGCATGACGATGTTCAGGGCCTGCGGATTGGGGAGCTCGTCGGCGGTGACGAGCACGGGGCCCATGGGGCAGAAGGTGTCGAGCGACTTGCCCTTGAACCACTGCGTGTGGCGCTTCTGCAGGTCGCGGGCCGTCACGTCATTGATGATGGTGTAGCCGAAGACGTGCTTGAGGGCGTCGGCGCGGCTGATGTCGTGGCCGCCCGTGCCGATCACCGCCGTCAGCTCCACCTCGTAGTCGAGCTCGCTGGTCACCGCGTGGTGGACGACGTCGTCGCCGGGACCGATGACGGCCGTTCCGGGCTTGGTGAAGTACACGGGATGCTCGGGCACCGCGGCCCCCCGCTCCGCCGCGTGATCGGCGTAGTTGCGGCCGAGACAGAACACGTTGCGCGCCGGGTGCGGAATGGGGGCGAGGAGCCGCACGCGCTTGAGCGGGTACGCGAGCTTGCGCTTGGCCAGCTCCTCGATGGCCTGCTGCTCCACCAGCCCCTTGCCGTGCTCCCACGCCTCGCGGGCGAGGGCGAGCGGGGCCTCGCCTCCCTGGATCAGCTCGAGCAGGCTCTTCGGAAAGCCGCCGCGCCCGCGCCGGACGGTGCCGCGCTGGACGGCCAGCTCCTTGGCGAGCCCGTTCAGATCCAGGACCGTTTCGTTCCACACTGCGCCCGGCTTGGGCTCTCCCCTTCCGCGCCGGAACGTGACGAGGCGCATGGCTACTCCCCCACCGCGGCGCCGCTGCGCGGCGGCAGGGTGCGGCCGGTCTGGCGGGCGACGTCCTCGAGCTCGCGGGGGAGCCCGAAGCGCACGTCCTCCTCGACCACGTGCACCTCCCTCACCTCGGCGACACGCTCCCGCTGGAGCGCCTCCACGACTTCCGTGACGAGAAATTCCGGCGTGGAGGCTCCCGCGGTCACGCCCACCCGCTGGGAGCCCTCGAGCCATTCGGCCCGGATGTCGTTCTTGTCGTTGATCAGATACGAGGGTGTGCCCATCACCGTCGAGACCTCCACGAGCCGGTTGGCATTCGAGCTGTTGGCAGCCCCGATGACGAGCAACACATCCACCTCACCCGCCACCGTCTTGGCCGAGGCCTGGCGATTTTGGGTCGCGTAGCAGATATCGTCCTTGGCGGGGCCCACGATCTTGGGGAAGCGGCGCCGCAGCGCCTCGATGCAGTCGCGGGTGTCGTCAACGGACAGGGTGGTCTGCGTCAGGTACGCGACCTTGTCCGGGTTGGGAATCTCCAGCCGGTCCACTTCTTCGGGATGCGCGATGAGGAACATCCGCTCCGGGGCTTCGCCCATGGTGCCCACGACCTCGTCGTGGTCGGCGTGACCGACGAGCACGATGCTGTAACCCTCCCGCGCGTAGCGGACGGCCTCGAGGTGCACCTTGGTCACGAGCGGGCACGTCGCGTCGATCACGTGGAGCCCACGCTGTTGCGCCTCGTGGCGTACGGCAGGCGACACGCCGTGCGCGCTGAAGATGACGGTGGCGTCGTCCGGCACCTCGTGGAGCTCGTCCACGAAATGCGCGCCCTTGGCGCGGAGGGCTTCGACCACGTGGCGGTTGTGCACGATCTCGCGCCGCACGTAGACGGGCGGCGGGCACACCTGCAGCGCCAGCTCGACGATATCGATAGCGCGGTCCACGCCGGCGCAAAACCCGCGGGGTCCGGCGAGCACGATCTCCTGCAACGGGATGGTTGCCATAGTCTCCTCAGGCTGACGACGGCTCGATCAATACTTTGAGCGCCCGGCCCTCGGCCATGAGCCCGAGTGCCTCGCGCACCCGGCCCAGACCCATGGTGTGGGTCAGGAGCCCGTCCGGCACCACCGCGCCGGATTCGAGCAGCGAAACTGCCTGCCGGATCAAGCCCGGCGTATGGTGGAAAGCCCCCACCAGCGTCAACTCTTCGTAGTGGGTCCGCCGTGTGTCGAGCGTAACCGAGGTACCCGGCATGCAACCGCCAAAGAATACCACGGTCCCTCCTCGGCCGACAGCAGCCATGGCCTGCTCCCACACCTCGGGTCGGCCGGTGGCGTCCACCGCCACGTCGATACCGTCGCCGCCGGTAGTCAGGCGCAGCAGTCCGGTCAGGTCTGGCCCTTCAGTCGCGTCGATGCACTCCGCGATGCCGAGGGATCTCACGCGTTCCAGCCGCCATCCTGGCTTGCCGACGAGGAGCACCCGCGCTCCCCGCTGTGCCGCCACGAGGGAGAGCAGACAGCCGAGTGGTCCATGACCGATGACTGCGACCGTCATGCCCTTCTCCACGCGTCCGCGCTCGATACCGAGCAGCGCACAGGCCAGCGGCTCGGTGAAGGCGGCGCGCTGCGCGGACAGCGAATGGCTCAGGCGAATGACATTGGTGGCCACGAGCCGGGAGGGAAGAGCGATGTACTCCCCATAGGCGCCGTTGACAAAGAGGAGATCCTCGCAGAGGTTCTCGCGCCCCATACGACACAGCCGGCAGGCGCCGCAGGGGGCGGAGTTGGCGGCGACGACACGGTCCCCTTCCTTGAGGCCGGCGACTCCGCGGCCTACCCGCCCCACCGTGCCCGCGAGCTCGTGGCCGAACACCGTCGGCACGTGCGGGATCATCACCGGATGACCGCGGCGCAAGACCTTGACGTCCGTGCCGCAGGTCAGGGCGGCGTCGATCCTGACCACGATCTCGCCGTCTCCAGGCTCGGGCACCGGAATGTCCTCGAAGCGGAGATCTCCCGGGCCGTGGAACACCTGGGCTTTCATTTAAGTGCGGGGGCCTCGAAATGGCCCCCGCACTCCCCCATTTTTGCGCCTGCGCGCCCGTCCCGGGCGCGCCATTGCATTGGCGCTTGGAGGATGGTCGGGAGCGCTGGCCACCCGCTCGGGGCGCGCGGTGTCGTCGTGCGTGTTGGCCGGGAGCTCGACACAGCTGGTGTGGTCGGGAGCGTCATGGGGTGATGTACACCTTCACGGCTTCCTGTCTTTGCATCAGCTCGACGGCGTGGGCGAGCCTGGCCAGCGGGAGCCTGTGCGTGATGAGGCCGTCCACCTTGACCCGGCCTTGGCTCAGGAGATCAAAGGCCTCCCGCAGCTCCACCGGCGACGACGAATACGTGGTCGAGATGGTCAGCTCGCGATGATAGAGCTCGGCCAGGGCCACGGGCAGGCTCTCTCCTCCACCGCCCGCGAAGTAGTGGAGGTGGCCGCCGTCGCGGGCGCGGGTCGCGGCCCATGGCAGGAGCGCGGCGCCCCCCGCGGTCAGCATGACCACGTCGGCGCCGCGGCCTCCCGTGGCCTCGCCGAGCTCCCGTTCGAGCTCGGAATCGGAATCGAAGACGCGCGCGCCCGCGCGGCGCCCGAGCGCGCGGCGGGCGGGCATGAGGTCGGCGCCGAAGACGGTGGCCCCAACGAGCGTGAACGCCTGGATCAACAGGCAGCCGATGGACCCGAGACCGACCACGATCACCGTGTCGCCCCGCTCCACCCGGCAGCGCTTGACCGCGCGGAGGCAGCAGGCGAGCGGCTCGGTGAAGGACGCCGATTCGTCGCTCATGGCCTCGGGGAGCGCGAAAGTCGCGTGATCGACATTGGGCGCGGGCACGCGGCAGAGCTCGGCGAATCCGCCCGGGTCGAGATTGATGCGCTTGAAGTGGCGGCACATGGACGGGCTGCCGCGCCGGCAGTAGTGGCAGGTGAAGCACGGCACGTGGTGAGCGGCCACGATGCGCTGCCCCACGCGGAACCGGGCCACGCCCGCGCCCACCTGGGCGATCTCCCCGACCACCTCGTGGCCGAAGACGGCGGGAGCCTTCGTGCCCGGGCTCGTCGCCTTCAGGATGTCCGAGCCGCAGAGGCCGCAGCCGCGCACGCGAACGAGCAGCTCGCCCGGACCGGCCGCCGGCTCCGGCCAATCCTGGAGCTCGAGCGTGCCCGCCTCCGTATAGACTCCGGCTTTCATGACCGCGGCCGTCTTTCTGCCCATCGCGAGCGGACCCAGCAGCGAAGGGCGATGGCCAGCTTCTTCGGCGTGGGCACGCGCACCCGCCCGCCGAAGACCCGGAAGCGGCGACGCTCCATGAGCCTGAGCAGCGCGAAATAGGTGCGGCCCATGATCTCGGCGGCGAAGAGCGTATGGGCGTCGGGCCTGGGAAGCGCCGCCCACGCGCGCTCGTAGTAGGCATGCGCGCGAGCGGCCTCGTGCTCCATGAGCCGGACGAACTCGGGGGTATAGCGCCCCGCCGCCAGATCTTCTCCCGTGACCCCGAAGCGCTTGAGCTCCTCCTGCGGGAGATAGACGCGCCCGGCGCGCGCGTCGGGCTCGACGTCGCGCATGATATTGGTCAGCTGCAGCGCCACCCCCAGGTCCACCGCGTACTCGCGGGCCCGCCGGTCCGAATACCCGAAGATCTCGATGCAGCAGAGCCCCACCGCGGAGGCCACGCGATAGCAGTAGGGGTAGAGATCCTCGAAGGTCTCGTAGGTGGAACGGTCGAGGTCCATCTCCACGCCCGCGATGATCTCGTTGAGAGCCTCGCGCGGAATCCTGAAGAGCCGCACCGCCTCCTGCAGCCGCTGGGCCGCCGGATGCTCCGGCGTGCCCTCGAACACCTGCACGATCTCCGCCCGCCAGCGCTCGAGCTCCTTTCGCTGAGCGGCCCGGTCGTGGCCGATGTCCACCGCGTCGTCCACGATGCGGCAGAACGCGTACACGGCGTAGATGGCCTCGCGCTGAGGTCGGGGGAGGCACAGGAAGGCATAGAAGAAGTTGGAGCGGCTCTTGCGCGTGAGCCTCGAAACGAACTGCGTCGGGCTTATAGACATCGGGCGACCCGGGCGGGACGGGGGGCGAAGCCGCGGTCGACGAACCAGGTGACGGCGTCGCGGAGGGCCTCTTCGGCGGGCGTCTGGGGCAGGCCGAGCTCCCGCACCGCCTTCGCCGCGCTGAAGTACATCCGCTTCCGTCCCATGCGCACGGCATTCAGGGGCACCTGTGGCGTGCCGCCGCTCACGCGCGCCGCGCCTTCCATGCAGAGGGCGGCGAGCCAGGCCACGCCGTAGGGCACGCGGAACCTCGGGGGACGCAGACCGGTGAGCCGCGCCAGTCCACGGAAGATATCGATGAGGGGAAGGTTCTGGTTCCCCAGGATGTATTTCTGCCCCACCCGCCCGCGATCGGCGGCCAGGATATGGCCCCGGGCGACGTCGCGCACGTGGACGATGTTGAGACCCGTGTCGATGGAGCCCAGCATCTTGCCGCGGAGGAAGTCCACGATCATCTGGCCGGTCGGCGTGGGCTTCACGTCCCACGGCCCAAGGGGCGCCGAGGGATTGACGATCACGATCGGCGCCCCGCGACCCGCCCACTCTTCGGCCACGCGCTCGGCGAGAAACTTGGACGCCTTGTACGGCCCGACCATGTCCTCGAGCCCCACCGGACTCGTCTCATCCCCCGGCGTGCCGTCCTTGGGTATGCCGAGGGCGCCCACCGTGGACGTGTAGACGATGCGCTCGGTCCCCGCGTCGGCCGCCGCCTCCAGGAGGTGACGCGTGCCCTCCACGTTCGCGCGATAGAGCTCGCGCGAGTCGCGCGCCCAGAGCCGGTAATCCGCGGCGACGTGATAAACGCGCCGGACGCCCGCCACCGCCGCCTTGAGCGAGCCCGGATCCAGGAGATCGCCCTCCGCGATCTCCACCGCGCAGCCCTCGAGCGCGGTGCGGTCCCCCCCCTTCCGGGCGAGCACGCGAACGGTCCGGCCGTCCGAGAGGAGCTCACGGACGAGGTTGGCGCCCACGAATCCAGTGCCGCCGGTGACGAGCGCATCCATGGCCTGCGCCGCCTACGCCGCCAGTCGGGCGAGCGAGCCCGCCACGTTGCCGAGGGCATGCCGCGACGCGCGCTTGAGCCGGAGGGCAGCCGCGAGAACGCGCGGACGCGCGAGAGCGAGCACACCACTGGTTCGGATGCGACCGTCGGCGTCCAGGAGGGCCACCAGCTCCTCGGGGAGCGTCTCGCGGGCATCATCGGAGATTCCGCGAAGGACCATGGAGGCACAGCCGTGCATGGCCGCCGCCTCGAGGATGGCTGCGGATTCCATGTCCACTGCCACGCCGCCCGTCTTCGCGCGCAGCGCCGCCTTGGCCTCTGGTGTGGTCACGACTTGGCTCGATGACACCATGGCACCGGTGGAGGCGTTGGCCCCCCTCGCCGCCGCGGCCCGCTGGCTCGCGCTGGCGGTGACGGACAAGCGCGCCCCGAATCCATCGATCACGCTGTCACAGACCACGAGGTCGCCCACGCGGAGCCGCGGATCTAGGGCGCCACACACCCCGGCGGAAACGACGAGAGGACAGTCGGAGACCGACACGAGAGCCGGCCAGCGTTCCTTCAGGCGCCCGGCGCCGATGCCGATGGGAGCGATGCGGAGCGTTCCACGTCCGAACGCCAGGAACGGCAGGGACGGCAGAGGCGGCAGGGAGAGCGCCCGGGCCAGGGCCCGAGTCTCGAGCTCAACTGCCGTGAGGACCAGGATCGCTACCAAGCCGGTCGGCACCGGACGCCGCGCCCCGGAGCGCCTTTTCCTTCTCCTTGCGCTCGACCCAGGCCTTCCAGCTATTGCCGGCCGCCGTGTCCTTCCCGGTGAACTTGATGGTGGCGATGTCGCGGTAGGGGATGTTGAAGGGACCGTCCCCCCGCTCGTCGAAGAGCTGGATGAAGGGCTCGGGCGCATCGGAGTTGCGATTGAAGACGTAGCCGACGATCTCGGATCCGTCGCCTTTCACCACCGTAGTGTTGCCACGGTAGTCGAAGGCGAACTCCACCACTTCCTGGAGCGACATGTATTCGTTGATCTGGGGGATCCAGCCTTCCAGCGTCATACCGCTCCCCTAGAGCTTGCCGGTGAGAGTGACCGCCACCGTCTCCGCGAATCCCTTCACGGAGCTGAAGGTGTAGTCCACCGCCGTCGCCTCGTAACCGCAATGGACCATGCAGTCGCGGCACTTCTCGTTGCCGCTCTTCTTGCCGTAGTTCTCCCAGCGCGTCGTCTCCATCAGCTCCTGGAAGGTCGCGGCGTATCCCTCCTGGAGGAGGTAGCAGGGGCGCTGCCAGCCGAACATGTTAAAGGTGGGGTTGCCCCACGGAGTGCATTCGAAGTCCTGCTTGCCCATGAGAAAGCGCAGGAAGAGCGGGGACTGGTTGAACTTCCATTGCCGCTTGTTCCTCGAGAGCATCTCGCTGAAGAGCTGATTGGTCCGAGTCTGACGCAGGAAATGCTCCTGGTCCGGCGCCTTCGAGTAGCTGTAGCCGGGGGAGAGCATCATGCCCTCGACGCCCAGGTTCATCATCTCGTCGAAGAACTGCCGCATCCTGAGGGGCGAGGCACCATCGAACAGCGTCGTATTGGTCGTGACACGGAAGCCGCGCTCGAGCGCCGCCTTGATCCCCACCACCGCCTCGTCGAACACCCCGTCGCGGCAGACGGCCTCGTCGTGGTCCTCGCGGAGCCCGTCCATGTGGACGCTGAACGTGAGGTACTTGGAGGGCGAGAAGAGGTGCAGCTTCTCCTTGAGCAAGATGGCATTGGTGCAGAGGTAAACGTATTTCTTCCGCTTGACGAGCTCGATCACCAGCTTGTCGATGTCGGGGTACATGAGCGGCTCGCCCCCGGGGATACTCACGATGGGGGCGCCGCACTCGTCCACGGCCCGGACGCACTGCTCGACGGTCAGGTGTTTCTTGAGGATCTGCGCGGGGTACTGGATCTTGCCGCAGCCGGCGCAGGCGAGGTTGCAGCGGAAAAGCGGCTCGAGCATGAGGACCAGGGGGTACCGCTTCCGGCCGCTGAGCTTCTGCTTGATCACGTAGCTCGCGACCGTATACATCTGGGACACCGGAACGCTCATCTCCTCAAACACCCCTCTTGTCTGTTGCGGCGGTGGCCACCGGGCCTGCCGTCCTTCTGTGGAGAGCCTCCGAGCCTCGGGCCGTCGACAGCGCCCGCAGCCGATAGAGTACCAGAATTACAGCCACATGCACGAGGATTCCGGCTCCCAGAAGCTTCCACTCCCCTATCCGGCCGGTCATGGTGAGCATGAAGCACAGCACTCCGTAGTAAAGGCCGATGCCGCCGACCGGGGATCCCAGCGGCCGGGCTCGCCGTCTCGCAACCCAGAGATACCCGCCCACGATAGCGGAGCCCACGAGCGCCCAGCCCACGAAGTTCGAGATGGGCACACCGAAATAGATCCCCGCCTCCGCGTAGTAGAAGATGCGGCCGAGAAACCAGTGCTCCCCGCGCACGGCAAGCGGATCGATGACGACATCCAGCATCATCATCAGGGCGCCCGTGAGGGCCAGCGGCCCCCACCCCTCCGACTTCGCGAGCGCCCAGCGGGCGAGGCAGAACGAGGCGTAGGCCAAGAACGGGAAGGACAGAGGGTCGAAGAAGGGCACGTTCGAGATGAAGAGCTCGCGCCCCGCCGTGACGCCCGTGTAGTGGTAGAGACCGAACGGTATGCCGACGCGGGTCGACGCGTACTCGGCCGAGAAGGCGACCGCGAATCCCCAGGCGAGCCAGCCCGTGGCGCGCCGCCAGCCCAGGTCACGCGCAGCCAGGAGCACGAACACGGAGAGGAGGATGAAAACGTAGAGCCGCTGCGCGATGGTCGCCGCCAGGAGGCTCGGCCAGCTGGCCGGATCAGCGCCCATGGCAGAGACCTTAGCGAACTCGGGCGCGCTTTTCAACGTCACGGGCCGCGTGCCGGTCTCGTAGCCTGTGCTAGTATCGGGCGATGCGCGCAACCCGTTTCTTCCGGAATCGGACGTGACTCCGCCGACGATAGTCCACTCCGAGGTCGACACCGCCATCGAAAAGGCGCAGGCCGCTCTTCTGGCCGCCCAAGCGCCCGACGGGCACTGGGTCGGCGAGCTCGAGGCCGACAGCACGATCACGAGCGAGTACCTGCTCCTCTGTCACATGCTGGACCGGGTGGATCGCGACCGGGAAGCCAAGATGGTGAGGTACCTCCGCGAGCGACAGCTGCCCGACGGCGGCTGGAGCCTCTACGAGGGCGGGCCCCCGAACATCTCGGCGACGATCAAGGCCTACTTCGCCATGAAGGTGGCCGGGGTCAGCGTGGACGACCCCGCCATGGAGCAGGCGCGGGCGCGTATCCGCGACTGGGGCGGGCCCGTGGAGGCCAATGTCTTCACCAAGATCCTCCTCGCCCTCTTCGGCGAGTACGACTGGCGCGGCGTGCCCTCCATGCCCGTCGAGATCATCCTGTTGCCCCGCTGGTCCTATTTCAACCTGCTCGAGGTCTCGTACTGGTCCCGCACGGTGATCGTCCCGCTCCTGATTCTCATGGACTCCAAGCCGGTGAAGCGTTTGCCCGAATCGTGCGGGCTCGACGAGCTTTGGCCGGTGCCGCGCGAGCAGGCGAGCCTCCGGCTCAAGCGGATCCCCCGTCCGTTTTCCCCCAAGCGCTTCATCTGGAAGAACCTCTTTATCGGGGTGGACGATGCGCTCAAGGGCTGGGAGCGGCTGGGTCCGCGGCCGTTCCGCGGACGTGCTCTCGAGTCGGCCCGGCGCTGGCTCGAGGAGCGGTTGGCCGTGCCGGGAGGACTCGGTGGCATCTTCCCCGCCATGACCAATGCGGTGCTCGCCCTCAGAACGCTCGGTTACCCCGAGGACCATCCGCTCATCGCGGGCCAGATCAAGGAGATCGAGAATCTGGGCGTGGAGACCCGGGACGCCCTCCACTATCAGCCCTGCGTCTCACCGGTCTGGGATACCTCGCTCGCCGCCAATGCGCTCATCGAATCGGGGCTCCCCCCCGATCACCCTCAGTTGATTCGCGCCGGCGAGTGGATGATGGACAAGCAGATCACCGTGCCCGGTGACTGGCAGGTCAAGCGGCCTCATGTGCCGCCGGGTGGCTGGCCCTTCCAGTACCACAACGACTTCTATCCCGACCTCGACGACTCGGCCATGGTCATGATGGCCCTGGCCAAGACGCAGGGACTCGACCCCGATCGCCGCGCCCGCTGCATCGAGCGCGGCCTCAACTGGTTTCTCGGCATGCAGGGCAGCGACGGGGGATGGGGCTCGTTCGACGCCGACAATGACCGGCTCATCCTCAACAACATTCCCTTCGCCGATCATGGCGCCCTCCTCGACCCTTCGACCGAAGACCTGACCGGACGCGGGCTCGAGCTCCTCGGCACGCTCGGCCACGGGCTCGAGCACCCCGCCGCTCAGCGAGCCCTCGGCTTCATCCAGAAGACCCAGCATCAGAGCGGGGCGTGGTACGGCCGCTGGGGCGTCAACTACGTCTACGGCACGTGGTCGGTGCTCCGCGGGCTCGGCGCCATCGGCGAGGATTGCTCCAAGGACTACATCCAGCGCGCCATCGCCTGGCTCGAAGTACGGCAAAACTCCGACGGAGGCTGGGGGGAGACGCTCACCTCCTACGAGGACGAGGATCTGGCGGGGCGCGGCGAATCCTTACCGAGCCAGACGGCCTGGGCTCTCCTTGCCCTGTTCGCCGCCGGTCGCGTGGACGGCCCCGCGGTGGAAAAAGGTGTCCGCTTCCTGATCGACCGGCAGGGCGCCGAGGGCACCTGGGAGGACCCGCTCTGGAACGGTACGGGCTTCCCGCGGGTCTTCTACCTCAAGTATCACCTCTACGCGAAATACTTCCCGCTCTGGGCATTGGGCGTCTATCGGAGCGCGAGCGCGTGACCGACGGCGCTCCGATGCCGCGCGCGCTGCCGCCCCCGGCGCGCTGGATCGGATCGCTGGGGCATCTCACCCTCTACATCGTCGAGTCCCTCGGACGATTCGGGCGATTCCTCGGCCATGCCGTGGCCCTCGCCATCATACCGCCGCTCAAGCTGGGCCGGCTCGCCGGACGCATCTACTTCATCGGCTTCAAGTCCCTCACCATCGTCATCCTCACCGGTGCCTTCACCGGAATGGCCCTGGGCCTCCAGGTTTTCCTGACCCTGCAGCGCGTGGGCTCCGAGGCCTTCGTGGGACCGGCCGTGGGCATCGCCCTCGTGCGCGAGCTCGGGCCCGTGCTGACCGCGGTCTTTGTCACCGGCCTGGCTGGCTCCGCCCTCACCGCGGAGCTCGGTATCATGCGCATCACCGAGCAGATCGACGCCCTCATGGTCATGGCCCTCAACCCCATGCGCTATCTGGTCGTGCCCGCCATGCTCGCCGGTCTCCTCACCTTCCCCATGTTGACGGCCATCTTCGACGTGGCCGGCATCTACGGAGGCTACCTCGTCGCCGTCATCCTGCTCGGGATGTCGCCCGGCACCTACTTCGGCCAGATGCAGGCCTTCGCCGACATGACCGACGTCATGGTCGGATTCTGGAAGTCCCTGGCCTTCGGGGTGCTCGTGCCCTGGGTGTGCACGTACAAGGGCTTCCACTGCGGCCACGGCGCGGAGGGCGTGTCGCGCGCCACCACCGAAGCCGTGGTGCTCTCCTGCGTGCTGATCCTCGTCTTCAACTATTTCCTGGGCTCGGTCCTTCCGTGATCCGCATCCAGGGGCTGCGCAAGTCCTTCGGCGGACAGCCCGTCCTCCGCGGCGTGGACCTGGACGTCGCCACGGGCGAGATCATGGTCATCATCGGCAGGAGCGGCGGCGGCAAGTCGGTGCTCCTCAAACACCTCCTGGGTCTCTTGCGTCCCGACGCGGGGGCGGTGCTGGTGGATGGGACGGACATCACCCGCCTCCGGGGCGCCGGCCTCGAGGCGGTGCGCCGGCGCTACGGCGTCGTCTTCCAGGGGGGAGCCCTCTTCGACTCCATGTCCGTCTTCGATAACGTGGCGTTCCCCTTGTACGAGAAGACGAAGATGGGGGCGGCGGAGATCGCCCGGCGCGTCGAGGAGAAGCTCGCCCAGGTCGGTCTGGTGGACATGGGCCACAAGAACCCCGCGGAAATCTCGGGAGGCATGCGCAAGCGCGTGGCCATCGCGCGGGCCCTCGTGACGGAGCCGGAGATCGTCTTCTTCGACGAGCCCACCACGGGGCTCGACCCGATCCTCGTGAACACCATCCACCGCCTCATCCTGGACCTCCATCGCACGTTCCGGTTCACCGCGGTGATGGTGAGCCACGAGATCCCCGAGATCTTCGAGATCGCCGACCGCGTGGCCATGCTCCACGAGGGCCTCATCGTCGAGACGGGGGACGCCCGCGCCATTCAGAGCTCGGCGAACCCCATCGTTCAGCGCTTCATCCGCGGGGAAGTCGAGGCTACCCACCATGCCGCATGAAGCCAAGGGAGACGCCGCATGAAGCGTTCCGTGCTGGACATTGCCGTGGGAGTGTTCGTGGTCCTCGGCATCTTGGCATTGGGCTGGCTTTCGATTAGACTCGGGAAAGTCGAGCTGTGGGGCAGCGGCAATTACGTCGTCACGGCAGATTTTCCATCGGCGGGCGGCCTGAAGACCGGATCGTCTATCGAGATCGCCGGGGTGCAGGTGGGCCGGGTCACCGCGATCCGGCTGGACAACTATCAGGCCCGCGTGGTCATGGCCATCGAGAACGGCGTGAAGCTCACGGAAGACTCGATCGCGTCGATCAAGACCAAGGGCCTCATCGGCGAGAAGTTCGTCCAGATCAGCCCGGGCGGGTCGGAGAAGATCATCAAGCCGAACGGCAAGATCACCGAGGTGGAGCCGCCCATCGATCTGGAGGAGCTGCTCTCGAAGTACGTTTTCGGCAAGGTCTAAGGCAACCCACATCAGTGGAGGATCATCGATGACTGGTCGTCGTTCGGCTCTGACCACGCGGGAGGCCCGGCTCGAGCTGGCGTGGCGCATCGCCCTCGCCGCCCTCCTCATCCTGTCCATGGCTCCACAAAGCTGGGCGGGCCAACCCCAGGACCAGCTCAAGAGCGCCATCGACCGGGTGGTCAGCACCCTCGAGAGCCCGGCCCTCAAGGGCGAGGGCAAAGTGGCGGAGCGGCGCGCGGCGGTTCGCAAAATCGCCGATGAGCTCTTCGATTTCGGCGAGATCGCCCGCCGCGCCCTGGGCCGCTACTGGCAGCCCCTCACGGAGGCCCAGCGCACGGAGTTCGTCGCGCTCTTCGCCGATTTGCTCGAGCGCTCGTACATCTCCAAGATCGAGCTGTACGGGGGAGAGAAGATCGTCTATACCGGCGATCGGGTGGAGGGCGACCTCGCCACGGTGGGGACCAAGATCATCACGAAGAACGGCACCGAGGTGCCCGTCGACTACCGGCTCTTCAAGAAGGGCGACCGCTGGATGGTGTACGACGTCAACATCGAGGGCATCAGCCTCGTGTCCAATTACCGGACGCAGTTCAACAAGATCATCCAGACGAACGGCTACAACTCCCTCGTGGAGCGCATGAAGGTCAAGCAGAACGAGTTCCTCGAGGTGAGCGGCGGGAAGCGAAAGGCGCAGAACTAGCGTGCCCATTGCCGCGCCGGCCCCCGACTCGGGTCCGGCGCGGCTCCCCGCCACGCCGTCACGTTTTCGCTTCCTGCGGCTCCTCCTCGTGGGAGCCGGACTGATCTTCGTGGCCTGGCTTCTCCGGGACCTCGGTCCCGCCGCCGTTTGGGACACCTTCCTCGCGCTCGGCTGGCGGCTCGCCATCGTCATGTTCATTCCGTTTTGTGCGGCGGTCGCCCTCGACACGCTCGGCTGGCGCGTGCTCCTCCCCGACCGCCACGCCGGTGCGGCCGCGCTGATCGGCGCACGGCTGGCCGGCGAGGCGGTGAATCTCGCCACCCCGACCGCCTCGGTGGGCGGTGAGCCCCTCAAGGCCTATCTCGTGCGCGACCGTGTCCCTCTGGACCTGGGCCTGGCTTCCGTCGTCGCGGACAAGACGAGCATGGTCATCGGCCAGGCCGCGTTCCTCGGGGGTGGGCTTGCCTTGGCCGTCACCACCCTCGACGCGCCCAGGGAAGTGGCCGTAGCCATGGGCGTCCTGCTCGCGGCAGAGATGATCGGCGTGGGTGGGTTCCTCCTCGTACAGCTTCGTGGAGGCGTGGCGGGAGCGGGCCGCATCCTCCACCGGCTCGGTGTGGGCCCTGCCGCCCACTACCAGATCCTGCTCCGCGACGTGGAAGACCGGCTCATGAATCTCTACCGCCGACGCTGGAGGCGCGTCGCCGCCGCGGCGATCCTCCATGCGGGCGGCTGGGCGGTGGGCGGGCTCGAGATCTATCTCGTGGTGAGCCTCGCGGGCATCCCGATCGATCTGGCGACTTCATTCGTGCTCGAGGCCCTGAGTACTGCCGTCCGGTTCGCAACCTTCATGATCCCGGGCTCGCTGGGAGCGCTCGAGGGCGGCAACGTGGCCGCCTTCGCCCTCTTCGGATTGCCCGGGGCAGCCGGCCTGTCCTTCTCGCTCATTCGGCGGCTGCGTGAGGCGACATGGGCGGTGGTAGGCTTGGCCGCGCTGGCCGCCTTCAAAGCTCACCCCGCACGACCTCCGCTCGAGGGGCCAAAGGCCACCTGAGGTTACGGAAGCGCGGGCGCTATGGTAAGCTGAGCCGTCTTTAAATCAACCATTTGGAGGTACACGTGGGATCGGTACGCGTCGCCATCGTCGGAGTCGGCAATTGCGCCTCGGCACTCGTTCAGGGCGTTCACTACTACAAGCAGGCCCCTGACGACGGCTTCATTCCGGGTCTCATGCGACCCCGCTTGGCCGGCTACCACGTCGGTGACATCGAGTTCTCCGCGGCCTTCGACGTCGACGCCAACAAAGTCGGCCTCGACCTGTCCGAGGCGATCTGGGCCAAGCCCAACAACACCGTGCGCTTCGGCGAGGTTCCGCATCTGGGCGTGCCCGTCCAGCGCGGCATGACCCATGACGGCCTCGGCCACTACCTCTCCCAGATCATCACCAAGGCGCCCGGCCCCACTGTGGACATCGCGGGCATTCTCCGCGAGACGCGCACGGACGTGGTGGTCAATTTCCTGCCCGTGGGCAGCGAGATGGCGACCAAGTGGTACGTGGAGCAGATCCTCGACGCGGGCTGCGGCTTCGTCAACTGCATCCCGGTCTTCATCGCGCGTGAAGAATACTGGCGGCGGCGCTTCGAGGAGCACGGGCTGCCCGTGGTGGGCGACGACGTCAAGTCGCAGGTGGGCGCGACCATCGTCCACCGGATACTGACCAAGCTCTTCATGGACCGCGGCGTCCACATGGAGCACACGAGCCAGCTCAATGTCGGGGGCAACACCGACTTCCTCAACATGCTCGAGCGCTCCCGGCTCGCCTCGAAGAAGATCTCCAAGACCGACGCCGTCCGCTCGCAGCTCGCCCATGACATGGCCCCCGAGGACATACACATCGGGCCAAGCGACTACGTGCCGTGGCTCAACGACCGCAAGTGGGCGCACATTCGCCTGGAAGGCCGCTCCTTCGGCGACCAGCCCATCAACGTCGAGATCAAGCTCGAGGTGTGGGATTCGCCCAATTCGGCCGGGGTCGTCATCGACGCCATCCGCTCCTGCAAGATCGCCATGGATCGGGGCCTCAAGGGCGCGCTCCTCGCCCCCTCGGCGTACCTGATGAAGTCGCCGCCCGAGCAGTGGTCGGACGAGACCGCGCGCGTCCGGCTCGAGCGCTTCATCGACGGCGGCGTCTAGCCAGATCCCCATCTCATCTTCAGGCCGCGCTGGCCCTCGGTGATACACTTGGGCGAACGAATGGTCGCCATCGCATGATCGCCATTTCCCGGACCGGCCGGCTCTTGCGCCGGCTCGTGCGGCTCTCCTGCCGCCGGCCTGCGGTGACCACGGCGATCTCCCTTCTCCTCGCCGTGGCTGGCATCACCTATACGCTCCACACCCTGAGCTTCAGGACGTCCGGACGCGATCTCCTGCCCCGGAACGCCGGATACGTCGTCCGCTACAACCAGTACGCCAGCGAGTTCGGCGAGCTCGAGGACATCGTCATCGTCATCGAGGCGCGGACGTTCGAAGCGGCCAAAGCCTATGCGGCGCGGCTCGTCCACGAGCTGCGGCTCTCCCCCATCAAGTTCCCCCGCGTGACCTACCGCGTGGATCCCCAGCGCTTCGAGGGCCGCCAGCTCCTCTACCTGCCCACCGAGCAGCTCAAGGAAGTGCGGGACAGGATCTTCGACTACCAGGAATTCATGGAGAGCTTCGCGGGCGATCCGAGCCTCGCCCGCCTCGTCGAAGGCGCCAACGCGGCCATGGCCTCGGCCTTCGTGTCGAATCTCTTCGATCTGGGTCTCGAAAAAGGCGGGGGCGAGAACACCCGGTTCCTCCAGCTCGTGCTCGAGCAGATATCCGACCGGCTCAACCGCCCCACGCCCTACCGCTCGCCGTGGGGAACTCTCTTCTCGCTGGGTGAGCGTCCGGCCGACGCGGGCTATTTCCTGTCGGACGACAAGAGCCTGCTCTTCGCCCTCGTCGAGACCCCCGCGTCGGACAAGGGCAGCTTCATGGGCGACCGCCACGCCATTGAAGTCATCCGCGGCGTGATCGCGAACCTCAAGACCGATTTCCCCAATGTGCAGGCGGGGGTGACGGGGGGCCCCACCCTCTCCAACGACGAGATGACGGCCGCCTTCGAGGACAGCAGTGTCGCCATGGGGATCGCCTTCGCCCTCACCCTCCTCGTCATGATGCTGGCTTTCTGGCGGGTGGGAAAGCCGCTGCTCATGCTGGCCGTGCTCGCGGTCACCCTCGCCTGGTCCATGGGAATCATCGCCCTGACCGTGGGGCACCTGACCATCTTCTCGGTGATGTTCATCTCCATCGTCATCGGGATCGGCATCGACTACGGCATCTACTTCCTCTTCCGTTACGAGGAGGAGATCTTCCTCGGGCGCAATCTGAAGGAGGCCCTCCAGCTCACGGCGGCCCGCACCGGACCCGGCATGCTCATCGGGGCCCTCACGGCGGGCGGTACGTTCTACGTCTTGATGCTCACCGACTTCCGCGGCATTCAGGAGCTGGGCTTCATCGCGGGATCGGCCATCCTCATGGCCTGGCTCGGCATGATCACGCTCTTCCCCGCGCTCCTCATGCTGGTGGACAGGCATCACGCCGAGCGGCCCAGGAATCAGGCGCCGCGCGCCCACGCCATCGAGCGCATGCATGTGCCCGTCCTCGATCGCGTCACCAGCTATCCCAGGACGGTCCTCACCGTGGCGGGGGTCGCCACCCTGGCCTCGCTGTGGGCCGTTCCCTACGTGGGCTTCGACTACAACCTCCTCAATCTCCAGGCGAAGGGAACGGAGTCCGTCGTGTGGGAGAAGCGCATCCTCGCCACCACGGGGCGCTCCGGATTCAACGGCCTCGCCTCCGCCAAGACCCTCGAGGAGCTACGGAAGAAGCAGGAAGCTTTCGAGAAGCTGCCCTCGGTGTCGGATGTCGACTCCGTGCTCCGCGTGATCCCGGACAATCAGCCGGAAAAGATCGCCATCGTCAATACCTTCGCCCCCATCGTCTCTCCCGTGCGCGTGGGCCGATCGAGCCCGGTCGACATCGAGAGGCTGGCGCGCGCGCTCGGGGAGCTCCAGCGGCGCCTGGATATCTTCGCCACGGAGGCCGGCGACAAGCTGCCCGCGGACCTCAAGGATCTCCGCGCGAGGACGGCGGCGCTGCTCAAGACCCTCAAGACCGCCGACCGGGAGGTCGCGGAGCCCGCGCTGTCACATTTGCAATCCCAGCTCTACCGGGACTTCACGAGCAAGTTCTTCGACCTCCAGCGCAACCTGAATCCCCGCCCGGTGGTTCTCGCCGACGTTCCCGAGGAGATCCAGCGGAAGTTCATCGGCAAGCGCGGCGACTTCCTGTTGCAGATCCATCCCCGGGTGGACATCTGGGAGCGTGAAGGCGCGCGCACCTTCGTGCGGGAGCTGCGATCGGTGGATCCCGACGTGACGGGCGCGCCCATCATCACCTACGAGGCCATCGGCTACATGGAGCGCGCGTACTACCAAGGCACGATCTACGCCTTCCTCGTGGTGGGAATTCTTTCCTTCCTGATGATACGACGGGTGAAAGAAACCCTGTTGGCGCTTCTGCCCCTCGTGCTCGCCCTCTTGTGGACGATGGGCCTCATGCGCGTCTTCGGCATTCAGTTCAACATGGCTAATGTCTGGGGCCTGCCCCTCATCATCGGCGTCTCGGCGGAATTCGGCCTGAACGTGATGGTGCGCTACCTCGAGGGACGCGACCATGGCGGGCCGCTGGTGGCGCGGAGCACCGTGATGGGGGTCGCGCTGAGCGGGGTCAGCACCATGGTGGGCTTCGGAAGCCTGATGATCGCGCGCCACCAGGGCATCTACAGCCTGGGGCTTCTCCTCACCCTCGGCTCGGCCTGCGGCCTTTTCGCTGCTCTCGCCGTGCTTCCCGTCATCCTCCGCCTGATTACCAAGCGCGTCGTTGTCCCTGCCACGCCAGCAGTAGCCCGCTCCACCGCCGCGTAGTTCCTCGGTTCTGAGGGGTGGCTGGCGGAACAGGCCAGCGAGAAGGGTCCAGCTGCGAGGCGGCGCCCGAAGGCCCGCGCGAGGCGTAGTCTCTCTACGTTGAGCGCGAGGCCGAGGGCGCCAACGAAGCAGATGGGCCCTTATCGGTGGCCGGGACTAGAACGCGTCGGGGGCGGTGGCGATGCGTTCCAGGTCGGCGTGGGTGTAGGAGCCCAGGCTGCGAAAATCGAGGTCGGCGTAGTTCTTGATCCAGCGCATGGCGACCTTGACCGCCTTTCGGTAGCGCGTCTCGGTCTCGGGATCCTTCTTCGGCATCAGGCGCAGGATGTCCTCGACTTCCTCCTCGAGAAGGCGCTTGACCATCGGGAAGTCGTGGACCTGCGACGGATCGGTGGAGTCCTTGGCGTGATGGCGGATGCGCTGGGCAATCTGGGCCACCGACATGCGCCCCGTGGCCAGGTCCTCCATGAGGGCGGGATGAATGCCCGGCTTGCCCGCGAGACTGTCGATGCCCTTGGCGCCGCGCCCCCCGAGCCATCCCTCGACGTATTCGATCACCATGCGCGCGTTTCGGCGCGTGCCCCCTACCGTGACCGGTCCCGCGGGCACGTCGATCTTCACCGGATAGTTGGCGGGATCGGCCATGGCCGGGGTGGGTTTTCCGCCCGAGGCCGCCATCTTCTTGAAGGGGTCGCCCGCCGTCTTCATATGGAAGATGTGGGCGACCCAGGCTCGGATGAAGCCCTGCTCCGCCTCCCACTCCTTGTCGGCGCGAATCGATTCGGCGGCCGCGCGATTCACCTCCGGGTCATTGCTCGGCAGCGCGGTTGCCATGCCGCCGATGGGCACCGCGCCGCGCTTGAGACAGATGGCCACGAGGCGCCTGAAGATATTCGCGAGGAAGGGTGTGGTCTTGATGTCGACGCCGAATCGATCGGGCCAGACCGACTTCGGGTCGGCCATGACGAACTCGAAGATGGAGGCCTTGAGGTCCCAGCGCGCCGCATTGAGCCCCGCGGCATAGGGGCCGAGGGCGTAGAGCATCTCCTCCATCAGATAGACGGCGGGCAGAGACTCGACGAGAGGAATGCCACGGATCACCGCCTCCGAGAGAGACGGCAAGTGGCGTCGGCTCGCGTCGAAGAAGTCGCGGTACCAGGCAACCTCCTCCGCGCTCTCCACCTTGGGCAGATAGAAATAGATGCCCTGTCCCCGGCCCGCCTGTGCCCGACCCGCGAAGAACAGCGTCAACGCCGTGCCGAGGATGGCCGCGGGCACCGGCCGGCCGTCCACGCTCACCTCGGGCTCGTCGAGGTGCAGGGCCCGCTCCCGATGCATGAAGAACGGCAGCTCGCCCGGCGCGATCCGGTATTCCCTGCCCCGCGCGGTGTCGGTGAAGGCGAGCTCGCCATTGACCGCGGCGAGCCGGTTGTGCGCGGCCCGCACCGTATCGACGAGCCGGTGGCCCGCGGAGTCCTCATCGTCGTCGAGGTCGCCTTCCGCGCGCTCGCCCTCGGGGCCGGGGTTGAGGGCGTTGATGAACATGCTGGTGATGGAGCACGGGCCCGAGATCTCGATGCCGGGGCGCCGGAGATCCTCGGGCACCGGGGGCACGGTCCAATGGCCGGCGGTGGCGGCCGACGCGGGCTGAGGTCCGGGAAGCGTTCCCTGCTCCAGCGCGCGCCGGAGCACGGCATCCCGTTGCCTGCGGAGAGCGTGCACTCTCGGCGTGAAGTCATCGTGCATCTTGCCGAGGTAGTCGCAGAAGTCGACGGTGAAGAGCTGGGGCGCCCCTTCGACGGGGGCGAAGCGGACTCGCGTCGGTGCCGTCATCTCAATGCTCCCGGACTCCGAGTGATGGGACTAGAGCCTGACGACCTGCACCAGGTTCGAATGCAAGGCCGGGCCGCCCCCCACGTCGGCCACCCGATCGTCGGTGATGGCGTTCACCCCGCGCCCGCCCGCCTGGTGCTTGGACCACCAGATGCCCTCGATCACCGCCACGCCGGGCCGGGTATCGTCGGTGACCGTGGCGGTGAAGCGCGCCGCGCCGCGGGCGCTCCGCACCTCGACGGAATCTCCCTCGGCGATGCCGCGATCCCGCGCATCCTCCGGATGGAGAAAAACCGACGGCCCCCGTTGGCGACGGCGCAGCATCTCCGACTGGCTGAAGGACGAGTTCAGGAAAAAGCGGTTGGGGGGCACGATGCATTGCAGCGGATAGCGCCGGGCTACCGCCTCGTTCTCCGGACCTTCGACGAGCGGCGTCCACGTGGGCAGCGAAGGCAGCCCGGCGCGCGCGAAGGCGGAGGAGACGAACTCGACCTTGCCCGACGGCGTGGGAGCCCCGTTGGCGAAGGGCAGATACGGCCGCCCGATCTCGAGACGCACCGAGCGCTCCGCGCGCAGGCGCTCGTAGGTGACGCCGGCCAGCGACGGATGGCCCGACCCGAGGACCTCGCGCATCAGGGTGGGCTCGTCCTTGGCGAAGTGCGGGTCGGTCAGGCCCATGGCGCGCGCGAGGAGTCGCACGACCTGCCAATTGGAGCGTGACTCGCCGGCCGGCTCGATCACCGGGTCGGCGAGCTGCACATAGAGGTGCCCGAACGACTTGTAGAGATCGGCGTGCTCCATGGAGGTGGTGGCGGGGAGCACGATGTCGGCGTAGTCCGTGGTGTCGGTCAGATGCTGCTCGTGAACCACGGTGAAGAGATCCTCGCGCGCGAGTCCCCGCAGCACCAACTCCTGGTTGGGGACGATCGAGGCGGGGTTCGAATTGTAAACGTAGAGGGCCTTCACGGGCGGATTCAATTGCGTCTCGGTGAGCACGCGGCCGAGCTTGATCATGTTGAGCGTCCGCGGCGTCGGCGTGGGCAGGAGATCGCGCCGCTCGAGGGCAGCCAGATTGACCCCGAAGGAGTACGAGGAGGAGAGCAGCGCGCCGCCCGCCGGATGCGCATAGGCGCCGGTGAGCGCGGGCAGGCAGGCGATGGCGCGGCAGGTTCCGCCGCCGTTGTCGTGGCGCGACAGCCCGATGCCCACGCGAAGAAAGGAAGCCCGGGTCGCCCCATAGCGCCGGGCAAAGCTCACGATGGTCTCCGGGCTGAGCCCGGTAATGGCCGCCACGCGCCCGGGATGGTACTGCTTGACGTGCTGGGCAAGCGGGCCGTAGCCGACAGTGGCGCGCCGGATGTAGTCGTGGTCCACCAGCCCTTCGCCCACGAGCACGTGCATCATGCCGAGGGCGAGCGCGCCGTCGGTGCCGGGCCGCGGCTGGAGATGGAGATCGGCCAGCTTCGCCGTCTGCGTCCGGTAGGGATCGATGCACACGATGAAGGCGCCACGCCGGCGCGCCTTCTTGACCAGCGACATGAGATTGATATGGGTGTGGCTGGCGTTGATGCCCCAGAGGACAACGAGGTCGGAGTCCGCCATCTGCTCCGAGTCGTTGCCCGCCACCGTGCCCACGGTGGCCGCCCAACCCGCATACGCGGTGGCGACGCAGATGGTCCGGTCGAGTTGGGAAGCGCCCAGGGCATGGAAGAGCGGGTGTCCGGCCCAGTACTGGACAAGCCCGAGAGTACCTGCGTACGAGAAGGGCAAGATGGCCTCGCCGCCCCACTGGGCGATCACGCGACGCCACCGGTGGGCGATCTCCTCGATGGCGGCGTCCCAGCTGACCGGCTCGAAGCGCCCTTCACCCTTGGCGCCCACGCGCTTGAGCGGCGTCAAGACGCGCGTGGGGGCATACAGGCGCTCCGCGTAGTCGTGGACCTTGCCGCAGACGACGCCGCGCGTAAACGGATGCGTCGCATCGCCGGCCACCGCGGTGACACGGCCACTCTCCACGGTGACGGAGAGCGCGCACTGCGACGGGCAATCGTGCGGACAAACGGAGTGCCGAGTCTCACGCATCGAGGCCACAGAGTAGCACACGTTGTATGGCGCGGACACGCGCGTCAGGCCCACGTGCGCTGGAACTATCCGAGAAGCCTGCTATCCTCGAAGCGACGAGTGCGGCCGACTCGCAGGGACGATTTCTTGAGGGTCGCGCCATGGTCGGGAACTCGACGGCATCGTCGCAGGTTCACTGGCCGAAATGGCCCGTTCACCACAGGCCGACACGGAGGCTGTCATGACAACGACGTGGCGAAAGCTCGTGGTCGCCCTCCTCGCTCTGCTGATGATCCCGGCGTTTGCGCTGGCCGACGGCGGCGGGGGTGGTGGCGGAGGGGGAGGCGGGGGCGGTGGCGGCGCCGAGCCGAGAAAGGCGGATGATCCCGAGTACAACGCGGCCGTGCAAGCCATCGAGGCCAAGCAGTTCGCACGCGCCATCCCCATGCTCGAGAATGTCGTGAAGCGCGAGCCGGGGAATGCCGACGCCTACAATTGGCTCGCCTACGCCACGCGCAAGAATGGCGACCCGAAGGCGTCGATCCCCATCTACCAGAAAGCGCTGGCCATCGATCCCAAGCACCGCGGCGCCCACGAGTACATCGGCGAGGCCTACCTGGCCCTCGACGACCTCGCCAACGCCAAGGAGCACCTCAAGCGACTCGACAAGCTCTGCCTGTTCAGCTGCGAGCAGTACCGCGACCTCAAGAAGGCCGTCGAGGCGTACGAGAAGAGCAACGGCAAGGTGAAGCCGACCGCTTCGAACTGACTCACGCCATCTGGTCGCTGGTGCCCGTAACCGCTTGAAAATCCTCGGGGCGGCTCGTCACCGCCCCGGGGTATAGTGCTCAAATGCGCGGCCGGCTGAAGAAGCTTCATCCGTTCACGACGCCGGCCGCCCAGCGCCTCGCTCTGCTCTTCGGCATCGTCTACTTCGCCCAGGGCATGTGGTATCTGCCCAATCAGACCATCACGATCTCCCTCAAGGATGCGGGGCTGTCCGCGGGCCAGGTGGCCACTTTTTTCGCTATCACCACGGTGCCGTGGCTGATCAAACCGGTCTACGGCCTCCTGTCGGACTTCGTGCCCCTCTTCGGCTATCACCGGAAGAGCTACCTCATGCTGACCTCGGCGACCGCGGCGGCGGCGGGCCTTCTCCTCGGCTTGACGGGAGAGCACTCGTACGCGCGAATGGCCACCTTCTTCACGTGCATGGCGCTGGGACTCGCCTTCACGGATGTGCTGGTGGATGCCCTGATGGTCGAGAACGGCAAGCCGCTCGGACTGACGGGCGCCTTTCAGTCCGTGCAGTGGGGGGCCATCACCATGGCCTCGATCCTTGTCGGAGAAATCGGAGGGTATCTCGCCGAGCACCGCCGACTGCACGCCGCCTTCTTCATCGCCGCCTGCTTCCCCCTCGTTTCCCTTCTCATGGCCGCCCTCTTCGTCCACGAGGCGCCCGCCCGGACGGAGCGGGAAGAATTTCGGACGACGTGGCGGGCCATCCGCAGAGCGCTGCGCGAGCGCGAGATCTGGGTGGTCGGAGGCTTCATCTTCTTCTGGACGTTCAGCCCGTCCTTCGGGCCGGCCCTTCTCTACTATCAGACGGACGTGCTGCACTTCTCGCAACAGTTCATCGGCCATCTGGGGGCGCTCGCCGCCGTGGCGGGCGTGGTCGGCGCCTTCATCTACGCGCCGCTCTCCCGCCTCGTGCCCCTCAAACGGCTCATCAACCTCTCCATCGGCATCGGGGTGGCGGGAACCCTCGCCTACCTGTTCTATGAGGGCCCGGTGTCCGCCCTCATCATCGACGTCGTTTTCGGTTGTGTGGGCATGACCACCCAGCTCGCCTTCCTCGACCTCGCGGCCAAGTCCTGCCCCCGCCATATCGAGGCGACGTTCTTCGCGCTCCTCATGTCCATCTACAACGGCGGCACGCAGATCTCGCAGAATATCGGCGGCCGGCTCTACGATTCGTTCGGCTACACTCCGCTCGTCCTCGTCTCGACGGCGTTCACCGCGCTGGCGTGGGTGCTGGTGCCGATGGTCCGGATCGACCACATCGAGGCCAAGGCGAAGCGGGCCGACATGCCCGCCACCTGATGCGGCTGGTTCGGCTGGGCCTGCTCCTCTGCGGAGCGGCGCTCTTTCTGTGGCTCCTCGTCAGCATCGGGCCCGGCGCCGTCGTCCAGGCCTTCACGGATCTCTCGTGGCGGCTCCTCATCATCCTCGTCTTTCCTTTCGGCCTGACCACGCTCCTGGACACCCTCGGCTGGCGCTACGCGTTTCGACGCAACGCGGTGCCCTTCCCCTCGCTCCTCGCCGCGCGGCTGGCCGGAGAGGCCTTCAATCTCACGACCCCGACCGCGTCGGTAGGCGGCGAGGCGGTCAAGGCCTGGCTCGTGAGACCCTGGGTACCGATCACCGAGGGCCTGCCCTCCGTGATCGTCGCCAAGACGACCATCGTCATCGGGCAAGCGCTCTTCCTGGTGGTGGGATTCTTGGCCGCCCACGTCGCTCTGCCCACGGATTCGCTCGTCATCCTCGGGATGCAGTGGCTGCTCGTGGTCCAGGTGCTGGCCGTGGGCGGCTTCGTCGTCGTGCAGGCGGGGGGGGCGCTCCGCGGCAGTACCCGGTGGCTGCAAAAGATCGGCTGGCTTTCGGACCGCCCCGTGGAGACGCTCACCCAGATCAACGACGAGCTCGCTCACTTCTACCGGCGCGAGCCACGGCGCCTGACCCTTTCGATCATCTACCACTTCCTCGCCTGGCTGATCGGGGTGCTGGAGCCCTGGCTCATCCTGCGCTGGATCGGCCTGCCCGTCTCGCTCGCTGAAGCTGCCGCCATCGAGGCCTTCAGCACCGGCATCCGCTTCGCGGCCTTCCTCGTTCCCGGCTACCTGGGTGCCCTCGAAGCCGGACACATGGCCATCTTCGCCGCCCTCGGCCTGGGCGCCCCCGCCGGTCTCTCCTTCACTTTGATCCGCCGCGTCCGCGAAGCTGCCTGGACGGCCCTCGGCTTTCTCCTTTTAGCGCCCCTCAAAGCCCACGCTCCTCCGTCCACCGACGACGCGTAGCCTGCACCCATCACCAAGGACTCGGTGAGCGTGCGGGTGGCGCGCCTTCGTGCGTATTGTTTGCTCGATCCTAGCGCGCGCCGAGGTGCTCGCTGATCACCCGCACCGCGACCTCGACGGCGCGCACGCCGATGCCCGGGTCCATGCTCGGCTGATCGAGGCCGGACGCGGCGACCATGGCCGGCGAGAGCGGCACGTGCATGAAGCCGGCGATCGTTCGTCTCCGCTCAGCCGCGATCGCGTGGAGGGTCGAGTAGAGCGTCTGGTTGCACAGGTAGGTACCCGCCGTATTCGACAGGTAGCCGGGAATGCCCTCGCGCCCGAGGGCGTCGAGAATGCCCGCGAGGGGCAGCGTCGACAGGTATGCGACGGGCCCCCCCGCCACGCACGGCTCCCCGCGCGCCTGATAGCCCGCATTGTCCGCGCATTCGTAGTCCATCACGTTCACGGCCACGCGCTCGAGCGCGAGCCGCGCGCGCCCCGCGGCTAGTCCCACGTGGAGGACGGCCACCGGCTCGTGCTCGCTCAGGAGTCGAGCCGCGGCGCGCGCGGCCTCCGCGTGATGCACGGGCAGAATAGCCGCGCGCACGGTGTGGCCATCGATGGTGCGGCCATCCACCGCCTTGGCAATCTCCTCCGAGGGATTGGACGGATGCCCGCCGAAGGCCTCGAATCCCGTGACGACGATCATGGCTCCTCCCGCTCCCCTCGCTCCACCACGTGCCTGGCCGTCTCATAGCCTTTCTTGAGCCATGACAGGGTGCGCCCCGCCGCGCGCAGCCCATCGATATGACAGATCACCCAGCCCTGCGAGCCCATGCGCGGATGCGGTGTGAAGGCGCCCGACTCCACCGCCCGTCGCTGATCGTCGCGAGCGAGCCGGAGCCAGAGATCCGTGTCCTTGGCCCGCAACGGAAAGCACGCGAAGAGCCGCGGCCCCACGAAGTAGCCCCAGCGCCCGAACATAGGTGTGATCTTGACCTGGGGCCACGCGCCCAAGATCTCGTTGAGCGCGCCGGCCGTGCCCGTGCCGCCCTTCTCGAGGCTACGACGCGTGCGGCGCCCCGCCCCGAGCCCACGCACTCTCCGTGGCGTCGCTATGGCCAGACCTGTGTGTAGGCGAAGCGGGCCCGTTCCGAGACTTTGCCGAACCACCGGTCGTAGTCGCGGCGCAGCGCCTTCATGTGGCCGGATTTCATCAGGGCACGAAACGTCCTCTCGTCCTGCACCTCGTAGACGGCCATGTAGCGGAACTTGTCCTCGCCCATAATGGCCTTGTAACGCCGGGCGCTCACCGCTCCCGGATAACGCAGGAACTGCGGGCAATGCTTGTAGTTGTACCAGCGGTTGAAGGCGGCTTCCTTCTTGCGGGGAATGGTCGCCTTGACGATGAAGAGGACCGTAGCCATGGAGCCTCCTTGGATCAGGGTCTAGCGCTTGCCACCCGCCAGCCTGCTGGACTCGGGCATCGTCCGGAGCCACAGCATGGAGAGCAGGCCGAGCACGCCGCCCACGCCCAGGGCGGAGAAGGCCCAACCCCATCCCGCGACCGAAGCATTCCGGCCGCCGTAGAGGTCGAGCACCCCGCCGAAGACGAACGGTGCGATGGCGCCCGCTCCGAAACCCAGCAGAGAGCGCACGGCCAAGGCCGTGCCCAGCCGCTCCGGCTTCACCGTCTCGGTGATACCGGTGGAGTATACCGACGAATCGCCCAGCGCGGAGAAGCCGTAGATGCTGCCCACCGTGACGATGAGGAGCAGGGGGGCTGCGAGCATCCAGCCGAAGGCGAACGAGCAGGCGCTGCTCACGAGCATCATCCCCGCGATGACGGCGGTCCGCCCCCAGCGGTCCGACAGCGCCCCGCCCGTGGCCGAGGCCACGATGCCCATGACGTGGAAGATGGCGGACAGCGAGGCGCCGAGACCGGCCGCGCGCTCGATAGTCGTGCCCTGGAACGCCAACGCCGCCGCGATGAAGGCGGGCGTCCACGCCCACATCCCGAGTAGCTCCCAGGAGTGGAAGACGTAGCCCCAGATCATGAGCTGAGCGGGGCGGTTGCCGGCAAGATCCGCATTGAACGAGACGCGTCGTGGCCGCGACGCGGAGGCGCGGCGCGATCGCTCCCCGTAAAAGAGGAGCAAGGAAAGCACGAAGCAAAGCAGAGGCCCCAAGGCGAGAACGAAGAGGGCGGCCCGCCAGCCCGCGCGTGCCACCACCGCCCCGCCCACGACGAGCGCCAGCACATACCCCATCGACGAGGCGGCGAGAAACCAGCCCATGGCCCACCCACGCCGCTCCGGCTCGAAGCGCTCCGCGAGCAGCATGATGCCCGGGGTGTAGATGCCCGCCACGGCCACCGCCACCGCGCCGAAGAGCAGCAAGGCCGAGAGGTGGCCGTGGGCGAGCACCGGTATGAGCAGGGAGACGGCGGCCGTCAAGCCGGCCGAGACTCGAAAGAGGAGACGAGGGTCGAGATAGTCCGCGAGCGCCGAGACGAAAACGAGGGCCACCGCGGTGCCGATCTGATAAGCGGAGGAGATGGAGCCGGCCGCCGTCGAGGAGAGCCCCCACTCCTCTTGGACGACGGAGAGCACGGCCGGATACGCCATGGCCATGGTGGAGCCCGTGGCGCGGGCGGCGCAGAGACCTATGAGCCAGACAGCGTTGCTCCGGGCGCGGGCCCGCGGGGTGGTGTTCGTCTAGGCGTCCCCGGGGCGAGGAGCCGTCGGCCCGGATCTACGGGAAATGGTAGCGCGAGATGTGCAGATGGACATTGTTGCCGGCCTCGGGCTTGAGGGTGATCTCACTCGCGCCATAGAACATCATGGCGTCGATCTTCTTGAGCCGTTCGACGAGCGTCCCCATCTCCGGCGCCACCATGGAGAGCGCGGCCATACCGAGGGCGCCCCCCACTTCGCTTGCCGGCACCATCAGCAGCGTGCCGCCCCCAGACCAGCCGAGCATGCTTCGCGGACCATCGTTGACGGCCACTTCCGGCAGCCCGAAGATCTGGTGATAGGTCTTCGCGGTGTCGTGCGGATCGCGGCAGCCAATCACCAGGCGCTTGAAACGGACGGCGGAGTCCGCGTGGGCATCGCCGTGCGGCGGCGTGGCCAGCTCCACGAGCACGCCGTGACAGGCGCTCGGATTGAGAAACGCGATGCGTCCGGCCAGGCCCTCTCGCGACGTCTCGTCGAGGAGAGGGATGCCCTGGGCCCGGAGGGTGCCGAGGTCGGCGTCCACATTCGGAGTCTCGAGGCAGAGGTGGTGGAGCCCTTCTCCCCGCTTGGCGAGGAAGCGCGCCACTCCCGTGTCCGCGCGCGTGGGCTCGAGCAGCTCGATCTCGCTGTCGCCGGCGGCGAGGAGAGCCGCCCGGACGCCCTGGTCCGGAATCTCTGCCTCACGGACGAGGGGCAGTCCCAAAGCGTCGCGCCAGAAGCCGTACGCCTTCGCGAGGCTCCGAACCACGATGCCGACGTGGTGAATGTTCTTGACCATAGCGTGCGTCAACCGCGGCGCGACGACCGAAACGCTCCGTGGCGACGTACCAACCTAGCCGAGCCCCGGAGGAATTTCAAGCGGTTTCGGCCCGCCAGAGCGCGCTCACGCGGACGCGAAGAGCTTCCGGAACGCCGACCAGCGTACCGGCGCCACTCTCGCGAGGCGGGCGGCTTCGTCCACGTGGGCTTCCGACTTCATGCCCACGAGCGCGGTGCCCACGCCGGGCGTGGACCGCACGAACTGCAGGGCCCGTTGGGCGTCGGTATCGAGACCCGGCAAGACCTCGGACAGTACAGGAGGAAGGTTGCGCACGAGCTGCCCTTGGTAAATGGACGCCGAGGTCATGACGTACACCCCAAGCTTCCGCGCCGCCTCGAGGGGCGCCACGGGCTCGCGACCATCCGGTTGATTGGGCAGCGTGAAGGCCTCGGTCATGGCGAGGTTGTAGGGCATCTGCACCACACGGAAGTGATGCCCGGGCCCCCCGATCTCCTCGGCCACCGCGACCAGGTCCGGCAAGGAGAGGAAGTCGCGGGCCGACGACGGCTGGCGGTAGCCGCTCCACGTGGACGTACCGTAGACCCCGATGCGCCGATCGCGCGCCGCGCTCTCCAGGAACTCGAAGGCCGCGCGCAGCCGGCGCATGAAGACCGGCCGCGAGACCTCGCTGAGCTGCGTCTCGGGATTGTGGAGGTAGTAGATGTCGATGGTTTCCACTCCGAGGTTGGTGCGGCTGCGCTCGATCTGGTCCTCGAGATAGCGCGGCGTGATGCAGTGGCAGCCGCCCACGACGTCACCCACCCCGACGAGTCCCAAGGGGGGTGGCCCATCGAACGGCAGGAAGCCGCCCTTGGTCGCCACCACCACGCCCTCGCGCGCAACATGTCCGGCGCCCACCGCCTTGGCGAGCGCCCGCCCCACCGTGCGCTCGCTCCGCTGGTGGCGGTAGTTGACGGCCGAATCGATCACGTTGATCCCGGAAAGGAGGGCGCGCTCGATGGCCGTCTCGTAGAGCGCATCGGTGACGTCGTCGTCGGGGCCGAGATACGTTCCGATGCCCACGGAGGACAGGGCCAGTCCCCGCCACTCGCGGAAGTGGCCGTTACGCGCGACGCCGCCGAGTGCCGTGCGATAGGCCACGGTGCCCGCAGGTGTCGCCGAGCCCCTGAGCATCGCGATGGGTTACTTCGGCTCGAGCACGGAGAAGCGGAGCACGCCCTCCGTGATGTGGCCGTCGACGGCGAGAACCTTGTAGCGGACCACGTAGGCGCCGGGGGCGAGTGGCGTCAGGGGCAGCTCGATCCGGTCCGGCTTGTCCTGGCCATTGACCGAGATGGGCAGGGCCACGGGCTTGCCCTTCTCCGTCGAGAGGGTGACGTGGCTCAAGCGCTTCTCGAGCTTGCTGTTGAAGCGAAGAAACACGTGCGCGGGCGGCTCGGTGAGCTTGGCGCCCTGGGCGGGGTCCGACTCGAGCACCAAGGCGTGGGCCATGGCCTGACCGGGCGCCGAAGCCAGCACCGCGGCGGCCACCACTCCCGCCCAGGCGCCGAGGATCCGCGGCATGCGCGCTAGCGCCAGTCGTCGAGCACCAGATCGTCCGGGTGCTCGTAGTCTTCTTGCTTGCCCCGCTTCATTCGAATCATGGTGAAGTCCGGATGGTAGCCGCGCTCGAGCAGGGTCTGGTAGGCGGTCCAGTAGTACGTGTAGATGGGGGCAACCACGCGCTGGAGCTGGGCGGCGTGCGCCATGTCCTCCACGGCGGCGAGGAGCGCGTGGAGATGCTCGGGCTTCCGCTGGCTGCCGTCGATGGCGAGGAATTTCACGTAGGCGCTCCCGTGCGGAGCCTCACTCACGCCCGGCATGTGCACCACCGCGAAGCCGATGACGTCCCGGCCCTTCTCGAGCAGCAACGTGTCCCCGAGGGCCAAGCCATCCACGATCTCGACTTCCTTGCTCAGGTCCATTCCGCGCCACACGCCGTTGGTGATGCGCCGCACCCGCTGCATCACCGCCTTCTTCTTCGCCTCTTCGAGGGAGGAATAGCGCCGCACGACGAGACCCGGCTTGGGCGGGCGCGTCGCCTGCACGATCTCCCGGCGATCCAACGGCTTGCCCGCGAGCATCACCAGCCCCTTCGGCCGGTAGCCGAATTTCTGGTAGAGCATGACGTGCTTGGGGCTGTTCGGATATGTCGACACACCCTCGAGGGTCGCCTTGTTCTCCTCGAAGAAGCCCTGACACGCGGTGAGGAGCTGCTGCCCGATGTCCTGATTTTGATAGTTGGTCAGCACGGCCACGGGCCCCACCAGTCCCACCGTGCCCCAGATCACGGCCAGGGCCGCCCCCACGATCTTGCCGTCGCCTTCCTCCGCGACGAAGCAGCCCCACGGCTCCATGAGCCACCGGTGGTGGACGTACTGGGAGCCGCCGAAGACCTGGCGCGGCCGGGTTCCCATCTGCCGCTCGAAGAAATCGCCGAAGGCCTGCTCGATGACGTCGCGCACCTTGGCGAGGTCGCCTTTTCGGACACGACGGATCTTGATGAGCGGCGTACGTCCCTGGCTATCGAGCCCCGGCCGGTCCACGGTCGCCCTCATGATTGATTGGGGAGCCCTGCCAGCTCCTCGAGCAGTGTGATGACGCCCGAGTGGTCGAGCCCCCCTCTGCCCTTGACCCGCATCGCGTTGAAGAGCTCCTGGACGATGGCCGTGCATGGCAGGGGAACGCCGAGGGCCCGCCCCGACTCCATGATGAGTCCCAGGTCCTTGAAGTGGAGGTCGATCTTGAATCCGGGGTTGTAGGTCCCCGCGACGTAGTTGGGTGTCTTCTGCTCCAGGCACTTGGAACCGGCCAGGCCGCCCCCGAGCGCCTTCAAGGTCAGAGCGCGATCGAGACCAGCCTTCTTGGCGAGCGTTAACGCCTCCCCGAGCGCGGTCAGATTGACCGCGACGATGATCTGATTGGCGAGCTTGGTGAAGCCGCCCGCCCCCAGAGGACCGAGGTGGGTGATGGTCTTCCCGAGTGCCTGGAATACGGGAAGCGCCGCGTCGAAATCGGCCTTCTCACCACCGACCATGATGCTGAGCGCGGCGTCGATCGCGCCCTTCTCGCCGCCCGAGACCGGCGCGTCCACCATGCGGACACCCTTCTCGGCCAGCGCCTTGCCGACCTTCTGCGAGACGAGCGGAGAGACCGTGGACATGTCGAGGTAGAGGAGACCCTTCTTGGCGCCTTCGATGACGCCGTCCTTGCCGAGGGCAACCAGCTCCACCTCCGGAGAGTTCGGCAGCATGGTAATGAGAACGTCCACCTGTGCCGCGACATCTCTCGGCGAGGAACCCCGCTTTGCTCCGGAATCAACCAACTCATCGACCGGTCCCTGGCTGCGGCTGTGCACCACCACGGGGTAGCCGGCCTTGATGAGGTTCTTGGCCATAGGGCGTCCCATGATGCCGAGCCCAATCATTCCAACGGTTTGCGCCATGATCATCCTCACGGAGGCAAGAAATGGAGGGACGACGAACCCGCAAGGCGTGAAGTAACACAGGCGCGCGCGGCGAGTCAAGCCCGAAAGTCACGAAAA
>Ga0137403_10000234_pt1 | contig 70199 bp, 70 predicted proteins | sample CZOMad2_1_16fung_FD_122057 | JGI IMG/M metagenome (GOLD analysis project Ga0137403, IMG submission 122057) | Vadose zone soil fungal communities from Angelo Coast Range Reserve, California, USA - CZOMad2_1_16fungal (Hybrid Assembly) | ecosystem: Environmental > Terrestrial > Soil > Vadose zone...
CCGTGGTGATGGAGTTGCCGTGGGGCGTGTTCATGACGACGACGCCGCGCTGGGTCGCCGCGGGCACGTCGATATTGTCGACCCCGATGCCGGCGCGCCCCACGACCTTGAGATTCGGCGCGGCGGCAAGGATCTCGGCGGTCACCTTCGTCGCGGAACGCACGGCGAGGCCGTCATAGTCCGGTATCGCCGCCTTGAGATCGGGCGCCTTCAGGCCGGTGCGGACATCGACCTCGACGCCGCGCTGGCGGAAGATCGCGACGGCGTGAGCGCTCAATTCATCGGCGATCAGGACCTTCGGCATTCGTCGCTCCTCATCGATGCAATTCGGCCCACGCCCAGTCGAGCCAGGGGAACAAGGCTTCGAGGTCGGCGGTCTCGACCGTGGCGCCGCCCCAGATGCGCAGGCCCGACGGAGCGTCGCGGTAGGCGCCGATGTCGTAGGCGACGCCTTCCTTGGCCAGAAGGTCGGCGATGCCCGCGGCCGCCTTGGCATCGGCCATCTTCAGGCATACCGAGGTCGGCGAACGGATGGCGGCAGACTCAGCCAGGAATTCGATCCAGGGCGTGCGCGCGGCCCATGCCATGATCGCCGCGAGATTGGCTTCGCTGCGGGCGATCAAGGCCGGCAGGCCGCCGATGGCTTCGGCCCAGCGCAGGCCGTCGAGGGCGTCCTCGACGCAGAGCATCGAGGGCGTGTTGATGGTGTCGCCCTTGAAGATGCCGTCGATCAGCTTGCCACCCTTGCTCAGCTGGAAGATCTTCGGCAGCGGCCAGGCCGGCTTGTAGCTCTCCAGCCGCGCGACGGCGCGCGGGGAGAGCGCGATCATGCCGTGGGCCGCCTCGCCGCCGAGCACCTTCTGCCAGGACCAGGTGACGACGTCGAGCTTGTCCCAGGGCAGGTTCATGGCGAAGGCGGCCGAGGTGGCATCGCAGATGGTGAGGCCCTGGCGGTCGGCCGCGATCCAGTCGCCGTTCGGCACGCGCACGCCCGACGTGGTGCCGTTCCAGGTGAAGACGATGTCGCGGTCGGCGGCGGCCTGGCGCAGATCGGGCAGCGCGCCGTAGTCGGCCTCGAAGCTGCGGACGTCCTTCAGCTTCAGCTGCTGCACGACGTCGGCAACCCAGCCCTTGCCGAAGCTCTCCCAGGCCAGCAGATCGACGCCGCGGGCGCCCAGGAGCGACCACAGCGCCATCTCGACCGCGCCGGTATCGGAAGCAGGCACGATGCCCAGGCGGTAGTCGGCCGGCAGGCCCAAGAGCTTCCGGCTGCGGTCGATGACCGCGGCCAGCTTGGCCTTGCCCTCGGCAGAGCGGTGGGAGCGGCCGACGCAGGCCTCCGCAAGCTGGCCCAGCGACCAGCCCGGCCGCTTGGCGCAGGGGCCGGAGGAGAACTGCGGATTCTTCGGTCGCGTGGCAGGCTGCATTTCCCGGCGATTCCCCTCGGACGTCGCGGCTTCGACAAAAAGCGGCGCATCCTAGGAGTCATGCTGCACCGCGTCAACGCGGTGCAGCATGCCGCATGCTCAGTCCCTCCAGAAAGGCTTATGCGCCTCGAAATCGATGTCCGCGCGCGTCAGGCCGATATCCTTGAGCATGCCGTCGTCGAGGGCGTGCAGCGCGCGGCGCTCACGCGCCCGCTGGAGCCAGGTCGAGAGCAGGTCGAGCAGAAGCTGGGTGATAGGCGCGGCCGACCCCGCACGACGCGGAGCGGCGGTACCAGCGGCGCCGGCGAGAGAGCATTTCGATGTCAGTGTCGTGTTCATGGTCGCCCTCCGATTTGAATGGCTGTTCTCGGTGTCGGCGCAGACTAGGTCGATCGTGGGAAGCGGCGATATCCGCGGCTTGTGTCCGGTTCTTGCGCTAACCGCAACGCCCCGATTCGGAGCGGCGCGGGAAGCCCGGATCAGACATGGATCTTGCCCTCGAGATAGAGCGCGGCCCGGCCGGCGATGACGACACGGTCGCCGCGCGGTTCGCAGAACAGCTCGCCGCCGCGCTGCGAGATCTGGCGCGCATGCAGCTTGGTCTTGCCGAGCCGTTGCGCCCAGTAGGGCACCAGCGTGCAATGGGCGGAGCCGGTCACGGGATCCTCGGGAATGCCGGCGTGCGGCGCGAAGTAGCGCGAGACGAAGTCGCAGTCGCGGCCGGGCGCGCTGACGATGACGCCGTCGCGGTCGATATCCTCGAGCGCAGCCGTGTCGGGTTCCAGCGAAGCGACGTCGGCCTCGTCGTCGTAGAGCACCAGATACTTGACGGCGCCCAATATCTGCACGGGCTTGCGGCCAAGGGCAGCGACGAACTTCGGCGGCATCGCGCACGGCGCGGGCGGCTGCGCCGGCAGATCGATCGCGAACACCTCGCCTTGGCGCGTGACCGTGAGGGCGCCGCTCCTGGTGTGGAAGCGCACGGTGGACCTCTGCGGCGCGAGCCGGTTCATCACGACGAAGCCGGAGGCCTGGGTGGCGTGGCCGCACAGGTCCGTCTCGAGCGTTGGCGTGAACCAGCGCAGATCGTAGTCGTCGCCGCGCGGCACGAAGAAAGCGGTCTCCGATAGATTGTTCTCGGCCGCGATGGCCTGCATGGTGGCGTCCGGCAGCCAAGCCTCGAGCGGACACACGGCCGCCGGATTGCCAGCGAACAGACGGTCGGTGAAGGCATCGACTTGGTAGATCGCAAGCTGCATGGGGATTCCCCCTCACTCCTGCCAGAACGGCTTGTCGTACTCGTGCATGACGTCGGCGCGCGACAAGCCGATATCCTTGAGCACCCATTCGTCGAGCGCCTGCAGGGCCCGCCGCTGCCGAGCCCGCTCCGACCAGGTCAGAATGTACCGGAGCAACGACACGGCCCGAAATCTGATGGTCGCAGACCCCCGCTCTGCTGGAGCAGGCGTCCGATCGGACAGCCGCTCCGCTCTTACAATTGTATGCATACAATCCTCCAGAACTTCACACATCACCGCACAATGCGTGGAAATTGAATATTGTGTTGACATTGTTTTCCGATCAAGCCAAATATTGTCACCATGACAATTTGGCAACCCGACCTCAACAGCGTCTCCGGTCCGCGCTATCTCGCGATCGTCGACGCCCTCGCCTTCGACCTCGACAACGGCAAGCTGCGCGCCGGCGATCGCCTGCCGACCCATCGTGATCTGGCTTATCGACTCGGCGTGACCGTCGGCACGGTGACGCGCGCCTATTCCGAGGCCGAGCGACGCGGGCTGATCAAGGGCGAGGTAGGCCGCGGCACCTATATCCGCGACCGCTCCGGACGGTCGCTGCCGGTCCATACCCAGGACTTCGCGATCGGCGAATCGGTTATCGATCTCAGCATGAATTTCCCGGCCCGGCCGGACGCCGATGCGGTGTTGTCGCGGGGTCTGCAAGAGATGGCCGCCGACGGCGGCTTGGGCTACCTGCTCGACTATCATCCGCACCGCGGCCGCGCCGACCATCGCGCCGCCGGCGCCGCCTGGATCAAGCGGCACGGCCTGGACGTTTCCCCCGAACAGATCGTCGTGACTGCCGGCGGCCAGCATGGGATGGCCGTGCTGCTCGGCACGCTCGCCGGTCCCGGCGACGTCGTGCTGACGGAGGCGGTGACCTACCCCGGCGTGAAGGCGCTCGCCGACCTCTTCCGCTTCGAGCTGGTCGGGCTGGCGATGGATTCCCAGGGCATCCTGCCGGATGCCTTCGAGCGGGCCTGCCGCAGCGGCCGCCCACGCGCGCTCTTCTGCATGCCGAGCCTGCAGAACCCGAGCGGCGCCCACATGCCGGAGGAGCGCCGGCGCGAGATCGCGGCCATCGCGCGGCGCCATGGCGTGCCGATCGTCGAGGACGACATCTACGGCTTCCTGGTCAAGAACGGGCCGGCGCCTTTGGTCACCCACGCGCCCGAGCTCGGCTTCTATCTCGCCAGCCTGTCGAAGGCGATCGCGCCCGGCCTGCGCATGGGCTACGCCGCGGTGCCGCCCGAATTCGTGCAGCGCGTGACCACGAGCGTGCGCGCGACCACCATCATGGCGTCGCCGCCGATGGCCGAACTCGCGAGCAAGTGGATCGCCGACGGCACCGGCGAGCGCCTGGGGACGCAGTATCGCAACGAGGCGATCGCGCGCCAATCGATCGCGCGCGAGATGCTGCGGGGGCTGTCCTACGCCGCCTATCCGGCGGGCTTCCACGGCTGGCTGACGCTGCCCGAGTATTGGATGCCGGCCCACTTCGCGGCCGAGATGCGCCAGCGCGGCGTCATCATCACGCCGGCCGAGGTCTTCGCCGTCGGCAAGCCGGTGCCGCCGGCGGTGCGCATCTGCCTCTCCGCGGCGCGCGATCGCAACGAACTGCGGCACGCGCTTTCGATCATCGCCGAGCTGGCGCGTGGCACGCCGGACTTTCAGCAGGCGATCGTGTAGCGGCGGTGCGACAACGCTCCATCGGCGGATGAACACACACAACCACTGATGCACTTTGCGCGGCGTGTGCGTTGCGAAAGCGCATCTGCGTTCATCTGTGGAGTTCTGTGTTCATCTGCGCTTCCCCATCTTTCCCTGCCACGCGAGGTTGACGGAGCGGCGGGAGTCTGGGCAGGTTGGCCCGGGGATCCCGTGTGCATGTTCCGCTCCGACAACAGCCGTTTGTGAATTCCCTTCTGACACGACATCTGCCGCCCCGCATGGCCGCGATCGCCCTTGCGGTCGTCGGTTATTTCCTGTTCTCGGTGCAGGACGCGGCCGTCAAATGGCTGGTGGCCGACCATACGGTGTGGGAGATCCTGCTCGTCCGCAGCCTCACCATCACCCTCCTCTGCCTGGTCATAGGACGCGCGCCGCTGGCTCGGCAGGTGCTGGTATCAACCAGGAAGGGACCGCTGCTGCTGCGCGGGGTCGTCATCCTGGCGGCCTGGCTCTGCTACTACCGGGCGGCCCGCGACCTGCAGCTGGCCGAGCTCGTCACGATCTATTTCGCGGCGCCGCTCATGGTAACCGCGCTCTCGGTGATGCTGCTGAAGGAACAGGTGCGCTGGCAGCGCTGGGCCGGCACCGGCGTCGGCTTCATCGGCGTAGTCGTCGCCTGTCAGCCCGGCGGCGACGTGAGCGCCGTGCCCGTCCTGCTGACGCTGCTGGCGGCGCTGCTGTGGGCCTACTCCAACATCCTCGTACGCCGTATCAGCGCCTTCGAGACCACGATGATGCAGATGCTGTTCTCCAACGCCGCCTTCGTCGTGTTCTGCGCGGCGACCCTGCCCTGGGCCTGGACCCAGCCGGGCGCATGGGAGATCGCGCTCATGGTGGCGATCGGCATCGCCGGCGCCGGCGCCCAGTACATCCTGCTCGAAAGCTTCCGGCTGGCCCCGGCCTCGCTGATCGCGCCCTTCGAGTACACCTCCCTGCTCTCAGCCTTCGCCCTCTCGTTCCTGATCTGGGGCGACGTGCCGCGCCTCGCCGTCTTCCTCGGCGCCGCCCTCATCATCGCCAGCGGCGCGCTCGTAATTGGATCGGAGTGGATGGAGGGGCGGAAGCGGGCGAGCGAGCCGGGCTGAGGGGTAGCGCGACTATTGCGCGCCCCGCCAATTGCACTCCCGAACCCTAAACTGTCATCGCCGGGCTTGACCCGACGATCCATGGTGCGGCTGCACGATGGATGCCCGGCTCAAGGCCGGGCATGACAGCAAGAGGGGTACTTTAGAGTCGCGATACCAGGGCGGTTAAGCGTCATCCGCCGACGGCCCGAATCGCCGCCGCGATGTCGTCGACGATGCGGCCGACGAGTTTCTCGTCTTCGCCTTCCGCCATCACGCGGATCACCGGCTCGGTGCCGGATTTGCGGACGAGGATGCGGCCGGCTGCGCCGAGCGCCTTTTCGCCGTCGCGGATGGCGGATTTCACCTTGCCGTCGTCGAGCGGCTGGCCGCCGTTGAAGCGGATGCTGACGAGGCGCTGGGGCAGCGGCTGGAAGAGGCGGCCGGCTTCGCTGGCGCTGCGGTTGGACTGCACGAGCACGGCCAGGACCTGGAGCGCCGCGATCAGGCCATCGCCGGTCGTGGCGTAGTCGCTGAGGATGATGTGGCCGGATTGCTCGCCGCCGACGTTGTAGCCGTCGGCGCGCATGCGCTCGACGACGTAGCGGTCGCCGACGGGCGTGCGCACGAGCGCGAGGCCGAGGCCGCCGAGGAAGCGCTCGAGGCCGAGATTCGACATCACGGTGGCGACGATGCCGGGTTTCGCGAGGCGGCCGGCCTCGCCCCAGGAGCGCGCCACCAGGGCCATCAGCTGGTCGCCGTCGATGACGGCGCCGGTCTCGTCGGCGACGATCAGGCGGTCGGCGTCGCCGTCGAGGGCGAGGCCGACATCGGCGCCGTGCACCACCACCTGCTCCTGCATGAACGCCGTCGTGACGGCGCCGCAATCGCGGTTGATGTTGGTGCCGTCGGGCTCGACCGCGATCGGCACGACCTCGGCCCCCAGCTCCCACAGCACGGTCGGTGCCACCTTGTAGGCGGCGCCGTTGGCGCAATCGACGACGATCTTGAGCCCGGCCAGGCTGAGGCCCTTGGGGAAGCTGTTCTTCACTGACTCGATGTAGCGGCCGGGCGCATCGTCGATGCGCTTGGCGCGTCCCAGGCGATTGCCGGTCGGCAGCGGCGGGCCGTTGCCGGCGGCCATGCGGGCCTCGATCGCGGCCTCGATCTCGTCGGAGAGCTTGTAGCCGTCGGGGCCGAACAGCTTGATGCCGTTGTCGTCGAAGGGATTGTGGGAGGCCGAGATCATGACGCCGACGTCGGCCCGCATGGCGCGCGTGAGCATCGCGATGGCCGGCGTCGGCAGCGGCCCGGTCAGCAGCACGTCCATGCCGGCGGCAAGGAAGCCGGAGGTGAGCGCGTATTCCAGCATGTAGCAGGACAGCCGCGTATCCTTGCCGATGACGACGCGATGGCGGTGATCGCCGCGCGTGAACTGGGCCCCGGCGGCGAGCGCCACCTTGAGCGCCATGTCGGCCGTGATCGGCTCCAGGTTGGCCGTGCCACGGATGCCGTCGGTGCCGAAGAGCTTGCGGGTCATGAGGGGAGAGTACACCCGGATTCGCGGCGGAAGAAGGGCGGTGCGCGATCCGCGCTGTGTCGCGCCTGGCCGGCGAGCTCGACGAAAAGAGAAAGCGCGCACGAAATCACTTTGCCCCTATTTGACTGCCGGGCTTTTCGACGGGAACAGGTGGATCGTCGCGCCCAGGATCATGTTCACTTCACCGGACTCGCATTGCAGCGGCAGCATGCAGTTCTCGAAGTTCAGCCATTCCTTGTTCCGGAGATACAGCATCTTGCCGACGACGAAGAGGGGGGTGCGTCCGGCGACGAGCCGCATGGCATGGCGAACGGCGCCATCGGCCGACTCCCGCTCGATCGCCTCATGAAATGTCCGACCCGTGAGATCCCGCCCGTGAACCCTGGCCAGCTCGGTGCCGAACAGGCGGAAGCGAAAGCGCTTGTCCGGCTCCTCCTCCGCATGGACGTCCATGATGAAGAGGTTCGGGAGAATATAGGCCAGGGCCACCGGGTCTATGTCGGCCCGCGCGGGCAGCCGCCCCTCGGCGCATTTCGATCGCCAGTATTGCAGGAGCCGACAAAGGGGCTCGGCGGAAGGTTCGCTGGGCAGGACATAGTCCGCCTGTTCTTCCAACAGAGGCTCCGAATCGCGGGACATCGCGGCCAGCCTATAGGCGGAGCAGCGGCCAACGCAATCTTGCGGCCGCGCACCCATAGGTTTTATACGCCCGCAATCGCCTGCCAGATGGCAATCGCCTGCGCCGTCTCCGCCACGTCATGGACGCGGAGGATCTGGACGCCGCGGTCGAGGCCGGCGAGCGCGGCGGCGAGCGAGCCGCCGAGGCGGTGCGCGGCATCCTCGCCGCGGCTGAGGCGGCCGATGAAGCTCTTGCGTGAGACGCCCAGGAGCAGCACGCAGCCGAGACCGTGATAGAGCGCGAGATCGGCCAGGATCGCGAGGTTGTGGGGATCGCGCTTGCCGAAGCCGATGCCGGGATCGAGCGCAAGGCGCGCCGGCGCAATACCGGCGGCGGCACAGGCAGCGATACGCTCGGCGAAGAAGTCGTAGATATCCAGCGGCGCGTCGCGGTAGGTCGGATCCTGCTGCATCGTCCGCGGCTCGCCCTGCATATGCATGAGCACGACGGCGGCGGCGCTCTGCGCAACGATGGGCAGGCTCTCCGGATCGCCGGCGAGCGCCGTCACGTCGTTGACGATGTGGGCGCCGGCGGCCAGCGCCGCCCGCATGACGGCGGCGCGGCGGGTATCGATCGAGACCAGCGCGCCCTCCCCGACCAGTGCCTCGATGACCGGGACGACGCGAGCGAGCTCCTCGTCGGGCGACACTTGCGCCGCCCCCGGCCGAGTCGACTCGCCGCCGATATCCAGAATGTCTGCGCCGGCAGCCATGAGGGCGCGGCCGTGAGCGACGGCGGCGTCGCACGAGGCGTAGCGGCCGCCGTCCGAGAAGCTGTCGGGCGTGACATTGACTACCCCCATCAGGCGCGGGCGGTCGAGAGTCAGGCCGGCCAAAGGCGGGCGCGCGGCGGTGATGGCGTGCAATCGCTCCTCGATCGCCGCCGACAGATCGGCATCGTCCCGCAGCCGACCGGACCGCAGTGCGCTCAAGCCACCGGCTGCGACGTCGCGCGCAACGCCGTTGCGGCGGATCACTTCAGCGGCATTGAAGGCAACGGGCCCGCCTCCCAGCCGCGCGGCCGCGCCCTCCGCGCAGGCGTTCGCGGCTGCCGTGCCGGTCATGAGCCCCGCAGGCTTCAGATAGAACTGAGAGTCGGCCGTCATGCGCCGTCAAAGGACAAGGGAGCCACAGGGGGACACAGATAAGCACGGATGGCCGGGCGGATACACCGGATGGCCCCTGTTCATCCGCGGCTTGACAGACGGCAAGGGCGGGTCCGGGACCCGCCCTGCGTCGACATTGTTCCGAATGCGCCTCAGGCGCCCGGCTGCGGCTCCGGCTCGAGGCCACCGGGCGGACGGCCCTTGCTGGGATCGTCGCGCGCCGGCGTGCCGCTGGTCGGCACCGACGAGCGCGCCCGCGGCGGGGAGGCTTCGCCGCCGCCGACCTTGATCGCCTCGCCGCGCAACAACGCCCTCACTTCCTCGCCGGAGAGCGTCTCGTATTCAAGCAGCGCATTGGCGATCGTATGGAGATCGTCGAGGTGCTCGGTGAGGATCCGGCGCGCCGACCCTTCGCCTTCGTCGATCAGGCGGCGGATCTCGTCGTCGATCAGCTTGGCGGTGGCGTCGGAGACGTTCTTGCGCTGGGTGACAGAGTGACCCAGGAAGACCTCTTCCTCGTTGTCGCTGTATTTGATCGGCCCGAGCTTCTCGGACATGCCCCATTCCGTCACCATGCGGCGCGCCATCGACGTCGCCTGCTGGATGTCGCTGGAGGCGCCGGTCGTGACGTTCTCGGGTCCGAAGATCAGCTCCTCGGCGATGCGGCCGCCGAACATGACGGCGATCTTGGACGTGAGCTCGATCTTCGCCATGCCGTAGCGGTCGCGCTCCGGCAGCGACATGGTGACGCCGAGCGCACGGCCGCGCGGGATGATCGTCACCTTGTGCAGCGGATCGTGCTTCGGCACTTTGAGGCCAACGAGGGCGTGGCCGGCCTCGTGATAGGCGGTGAGCTTTTTCTCTTCCTCGCTCATCACCATGGAGCGGCGCTCGGCGCCCATCATCACCTTGTCCTTGGCGGATTCGAACTCGATCATGGTGACCACGCGGCGACCCGCGCGGGCGGCCAGCAGCGCAGCTTCGTTCACCAGGTTGGCGAGGTCGGCGCCGGAGAAGCCGGGGGTGCCACGGGCGATGACGCGGGCATCGACGTCCGGCGCCAGCGGCACCTTGCGCATATGGACCTTGAGAATCTGCTCGCGTCCGAGGATGTCGGGATTGGGGACGACGACCTGGCGGTCGAAGCGGCCCGGGCGCAGCAGCGCCGGGTCGAGCACGTCTGGCCGGTTGGTGGCGGCGATCAGGATGACGCCTTCGTTGGCCTCGAAGCCATCCATCTCGACCAGCAGCTGGTTCAGCGTCTGCTCGCGCTCGTCGTTGCCGCCGCCGAGGCCGGCGCCGCGATGGCGGCCGACGGCGTCGATTTCGTCGATGAAGATGATGCAGGGCGCGTTCTTCTTGCCCTGCTCGAACATGTCGCGGACGCGGCTGGCGCCGACGCCGACGAACATTTCGACGAAGTCCGAGCCGGAGATGGTGAAGAACGGCACGTTGGCCTCGCCGGCGATGGCGCGCGCCAGCAGCGTCTTGCCGGTGCCGGGCGGGCCGATGAGCAGACAGCCCTTCGGAATCTTGCCGCCGAGGCGCTGGAACTTCTGCGGGTCCTTCAGGAACTCGACGATCTCCTGCAGCTCCTGCTTGGCCTCGTCGATGCCGGCGACGTCTTCGAACGTCACGCGGCCGGTCTTCTCGGTGAGGAGACGCGCGCGCGACTTTCCGAAGCCCATGGCCTTGCCGCCGCCCGACTGCATCTGGCGCATGAAGAAGATCCAGACGCCGATCAGCAGCAGCATCGGGAACCAGTTGATGAGGGCGTAGAGGATCGGGTTGTCGCTATGCGGGGCGACGACATTGATGCGGACGCCGCGGTCGCGCAGATTCTGCACCAGCGTGGGGTCGTCGGCAGGCTTCGTGGTCGTGTACTGGTTGGTGCCCTGGTCCTTCCAGGTGACGTTGTCGCCGTCGATGGTGACCTCGGTCACTTCTCCGGCATCGACGGCCTTGCGGAACTCCGAGTACGGCCGATCGCCCTGCGAACCGCCGCCGGCCATGCCGCCGAACAGGTTGTAGAGCGCCACCAGGATGATCGCGATGACGACCCAGAGGGCGATATTTTTCGTGAAATTCAAGGAGTTAGGCCTTTCCACCGGGGTTCGCCGCCGGCTCCGCGCACGGCGCGGCCGGAATCCGACCCACACATCAATCTAGAGATAATGCAGGCATCGAATTAAGCAACTGTAAACCTTGTTCACCAATTCATGTTGATTTAGCACCGGCGCGGCGATCTTACGCCCCCGGCTGGCGACCTAATGCTACCGCGAAACTCGCTCCGGCGAGCGGCATACCCGGGAGGAAGGCCGCCGTCACGATCATATGAGGATGCCTCCCCGCGTTGTCGAGGTGGGGAACCGCGAGGACGCCGCGTGCGCCCCACAAGGCCGGCAGGCTCGGCCGCACGGGTGGCGGGATCGGATGGCCGCGCAGACCGGGATCGCGCGCTGCAATTGCCCTCCAGCCTTCGACGCCGAGCCGACGAACGACCAGGCGGGGGCGCCGAGCACCGCCGTCCGGCTCCAGGGAGACACGGAATCGACCATCCCACAGCACCGTCGCGCCGGGCGCGATGACGGCCTCCTCGGCCGCCATTGCCGGCTCGCGGCAGACGAGAAGGGTGCCGCCGCGCGGAACGACAAGACAACCCGCCAGTGTGGCGCCGCCGGCGAGCGCCCCGCCGCGCATCTTGCCGTGCAAACGCTCGAGCCGGTCGAGGCGGGGAACATACTCGCTGCCTCCAACGGCCATGAGACAGCGCGCGAGCGCACGCAGTGACACCTCGGCCGGCGCCGAGCGGAGGGTGGCCGCATCCAGGCGGACATAGCCGGCAGGATGGACGAGGGCAGCTTTGGCCAGCAGATCGGCCACCGCATCATCGATGGCCGCGCGGGCGCGGCCGAGATGGCTGGTGGTCGCCGCCAGCCGGGCCGCATCGAGCCCCTCGGCGGCCAAGTCGGGCAACAGCCTGCGCATGCGGATGCGGGCGTGCGCTGGATCGTCGTTCGAGGGATCGTCGATCCAGGGCTGCCGGGCCGCGGCGAGAGTCGCCCGCAGCCGCGCGCGCGTGATCGGCAGCAGCGGGCGGATGAGTCGCACGCCGGCGCGCTCCGCGATCGGCGCCATGGCGGCAAGACCGTCGAGGCCGCTGCCGCGCGCCAGCCGCAACAACAGGGTCTCGGCCTGGTCTTCCTGCTGATGGGCCAGCGCCAGATGCAGCACGCCATGCCGGCGACACCAGTCGGTCAGCAGTCCATAGCGGGCCGCGCGGGCCGCCGCCTGCAGGCCGCCGGACAAGGCACCGGCCGGCGGCCGCCAGCGCAGGATGCGATGGACGACGCCGCGCGCCCGCAGCCAGCGGCCGACCCGACGCGCCTCGGCCGCTGCCTCCGCACGCAGGCCATGATCGACAGTGATCGCGGTGATCGCGCCGCCGCGGCGGGTTGCCCAGTCGGCGGCCAGCAACGCCAAGGCCATGCTATCGCTGCCGCCGGAGACGGCGACCGCTACGCGCGGCCGCGACTCGAACGGCCCCACGGCCTGCATCAAGCGATCGAACTCGACAGGAAGCAGCGGCGCGTCAGAGCCCTTAGAGCCGGTCGCCGCCATCACCGACCCTTATTTGCAGCCGTTCTTCGCCCGCTCCTTGGTGGCGCGTTCCTTCACGGCATCGAGGGCCTTCGGGTAGCGCGCGCCCAGTTCGTGGAATGCCTTGCAGGCGTCGGCGGTCTCGCCGAGGGCGGCCAGCGACATGCCGAGCTTGAGCAGCGAGTCCGGCGCCTTGCCGCTCTGCGGATATTTCTTGAACGTCTCCGCGAAAGTGAGCGCGGCATTGTTGTAGTCCTTCCGCACATAGTAGGTCTCGCCGAGCCAGTAGCTGGCGTTGCCGGCCAGCGGATGCTCCGGATATTCGTCGACGAATGTGCTGAGGGCCTTTTCCGCGTCGGCGTATTTGGTCTGCCGCATCAGATCGAAGGCGAATTGATACTGCTCGTCCGGCGTCGTGCCCTGCAGCGCGTAGGGCGCCGTGCCTGCTGTTGCCTGCTGGTTGTCCTGATCGGAATTGTCGGTCGACGCTCCGGGCGTACCCGTCTTCCCGGCGGCCGCCGCGGCTGCCCCGGCATCGGCGTTCTGATTGAGCTGCTGCTTCTGGGTGTCGTATTGGCCTTGCGACATCGTCCCGAGCGTCCGCGGCTGTCCCGTGCCGCCAGACGGTGCGCCGGCACCCGCCTGATTCTGGTTCATGGCACCGCCATTGCTCTCCGCCGGCGGTGGTTGCTCGGGCGGGGCGGCAGCGCTCTGGTTCTGGGTATTGGTACCCTGCTCGCCCTGTGCTGATCCGCCGCCGCCTTCGACCTGCCGGAGACGGAAGTCGACGTCCGCCACCAGCTTGTCGAGGCGCTCGGTCATCTGCTGCACCCGGAAGTTCATCTGCTCGAGCTGGCCGTTGAGATCGCGGATCTGGCCTTCCAGCTGCTGAATGCGGACTTCCTGGTTGGCGGCGACGGAATTGTCCTGCGCGGGCACCGGTGCCGCAGCCAGCAACGCCACCGCGAGGACCGCGAGTGGGACAGGATGAAATCGGCGGTTCATGGCCGAACCTCCATTCAAAGCCAAAAGGCAACTGCCGCCGTCACTCCCCTAGAGTGCAGCGCTGCCGACGCCGGAACGATGCGTGAACTTGACGGCGAAATTAAGGCGGCTACCGTGACGCCGCGGCCGGCGAACGCAACGGGCACCGGCCCGGCGGCCGCGCTAAACCGCGGCGACGCCGGACCGGTGCCCGACATGGTGTCAGCAGCGCCGCGTCGCGCTACTGCGAGAGGACGGTGACTCCGCGCCGGTTCTGCGAGAAGGCGACCTCGTCATGCCCCGCATTCTCCGGCCGCTCCTTGCCGTAGGAGATGGTCTGAATGCGGTTGGCGTTGATGCCGAGTGCGACGAGATAGTTCTTCACGGAATTCGCCCGCCGCTCGCCAAGCGCCAGGTTGTATTCGCGCGTGCCGCGCTCGTCGCAGTGGCCCTCGATCGTGACCGTGTATTGGCCATATTGCTGCAGCCACGCCGCCTGCTTCTTCAGGGTGTCCTGGGCATCCGTGCGGACCTCGTAGCTGTCGTAGTCGAAGAACACGCGGTCGCCGACGCTGACCTGGAATTCCTCCACCGACCCGGGCGCTGCCTGACCCGCGGTGCCGTTGCCGGTCGTCGACGATCCACCGTTGTCGGTCGCCGGCTTCTCGCTCGACGCGCATGCACCGAGCAACAGGGCAGCCGCGATGGCTGCAACGATCTTCAAGTTCATCTTGGTACCTCTACCCCTGTCATGAGGAACAATGACAATTGAACGCACTCTTACCCGATGATCCGGCTGCTGCACAAAGAGAAACGCGCCGGCGCCAGATCTGTCGCCCGCGCTATCGGTCTTGCCATGTTACGGCGGAACATATTCATCGATTCCTATGGAATCAAGGGCGACCAGGCGGGATCGGACGCGTCCTGCGGCGTCTTCAACTCGCGCTCGTTTCTGCCCGTGAGATCGATGGTGTAGAGCCGCGTCTGGCCGCCGGCCTCCTCGCGGAAGAACGAGAGCACGCGCCCATTGGGCGCCCAGGTCGGCCCTTCCACCAGATAGCCCTGCGAGAGCATGCGCTCGCCGCTGCCGTCGGGGCGCATGACGCCGATGTAGAACGTGCCGCCGGAAATGCGGGTGAAGGCGATGAGGTCGCCGCGCGGCGACCACACGGGCGTGCCGTACTTGCCGTCCCCATGGGAGATACGCTGTACGTTGCTGCCGTCGGCGTTCATGACATAGATCTGTTGCGAGCCGCCGCGGTCCGAATTGAACACGATCCTGCTGGCATCCGGCGAATAGCAGGGCGAAGTGTCGATCGCCGGATCATTGGTGAGGCGGCTCACTCTGTGCGTGCCGAGATCCATGGCATAGATCTCGGTATTGCCGTCCTTGGCGAGGCTCATGGCGACGCGGCGGCCGTCGGGGGAGAAGCGCGGCGCGAAGGTCATGCCCGGGAAATCGCCGAGCACCTCCTGCTGGCCGGTTTCGAGGTTGAGCAGATGCACGCGCGGCCGGTTGCCGGTGAAGGAGAGATAGGTGATCTCCTGGGTCGAGGGCGAAAAGCGCGGCGTCAAAACCAGATCCTGACCGCTGGTGAGGTACTTCTGGTTCCAGCCGTCCTGATCCATGATCGCCAAGCGCTTCACGCGCTTCGTCTCCGGCCCCGATTCCGAGATGTAGACGATACGCGAATCGAAATAGCCGTCCTCGCCGGTGAGGCGCGAATAGATGGCGTCGGCGACGCGATGGGCGATGCGCCGCCAGTTGCTGGCGGGCGCCGTGAGCGCGAGCCCGGCCATCTGCTGCTCCGCGACGACATCCCAGAGGCGGAATTCGACGCGCAGCTTGCCATCGGCTTGCGTCTGCACGTTCCCGGTTACGAGCGCCTGCGCATTGATGACGCGCCAATCGCCGAACCTCGGCACTGCCTGGAGCGATTGCGAAGTCTGGATGAATGCGCCTTTGTCGATCGGAGCAAACAGACCGGAGCTTTCGAGATCGCTCGCGATGACGGCGGAGATCTGTGGGCCGACTTCGGAGCCGAACAGATCGGTGACCGCGATCGGCAGTGGCGCAACGTTCGGATGAGTAATGTCGATCACAAGTTCGGCGCGGGCCGATCCGAATGAAAAACTGACCGCCATGGCGAGCAGAATGCACGTGCGGGCAATTGCGGCGACGTTCATTGGTCTACTTCTCCCCTCTCTCAGTACGCTCGGCGTGATGAACTGCGTCGAAAACCGCGACAACTAGCGCGCACCGATCTTGCTCCCAACTGACATGAACCGATCGATGGTTTCCAGGTTCCATAATCACGATCCGGATAACTCCTTGCCTGTAAACCTCAAGGTCAATCTTCGCCATGCCTCGTAGGGCTTGTCCTTTGGCATTCGAAGAGGGCTGCTCCTCAACAGAGCGCGTCGACAACTCTCCGCGAAGGCCGGCCAGTTCGGATTGCCATTGTCGGTTGAACGATCGATCTTCGCGGACTGTACCGATCCATCTGGGTTCATTTCGACCGCAATTTCAACGACCATCGTCTCGATGCCGTCCATACCGGCGTCGACAACCCAATTGCTTCGTATCTGCTCTCGAACAAGCTCATCCTCGCTCTGCGCCGGGGAGGCAGACTGTTCCGGACTCGGTGTCGTATTCGATTTCGCGTCCGGAGAGCTATCATTGGTCTGCCCGGCGCAACTTCCACAAACGAGCAAGATCCATAGCAATGGTGTAAAATGCGACTTCATTGCCCCAGCAGATCCCGCGCGCTGAACCTCAGTTTCATGACCCTCCAGGCCGCATAAGGCTTTTCAGGCGGCATTCGCAAGGGGCTGCTCTTGAGCACGGCGCGCCGGCAGCTGTCGGCAAAGATCGGCCAAGTCGGATAGCCATTCGAGCTACTAGGATCGGGAGTGGCGGAAACGACGGAACCGTCGGGGTTCATCTGCACGTTTAGGACGACGATCATGTCTTCGAGACCCTGCATGCCGCCATCGGTAATCCAGTTCGCGCGGACTTGCTCGCGAATCATGTCCTTCTCGCCTTCGGACAGCGGTGGTCCATCGTAGTTGTCATTAGGCAGCGCGGCCTGCTGCTGTGGTTGCGGCTGCGATGTCTTTCGGTTCTTCTTCAGCTTCTTCTCGATATCCTTGAGGAAATCGTCCGACGCCACCTGCTCGTCTTTTGGCCTCTCTTTCTGGTTCGTATCCTCCTTCTTCTTCGGCTCGTCCTTCTTCTTCGGCGGGTTAGGCTTCTTCGGCGGTACGGGCTTGGGCTGCGCTTCGGCGACCTGGGGTTCCGGCGGCGGAACCGGCTCCGGTTTGGGCTGCGGCGGCGGCTCGGGCGCCACGGCCTGCTGCGGTGGCTCGGGCGGCGGCTCCGGCTGCACGACTGGTGGTTGCTCCTCGGCCTGCTGCTGCGGTTCGGGCGGCGGTGGCGGTTGAGGCGCGGGTTCGGCCGCCGGTGCCGGCTCCGGTGGAGCAGGTTCGTCCGGTTCCGGTTGGGGCTGTGCCACTTCGGGCGCCGGCGGCGCAGGAGGAATTTCCTTGTCTTTGGGCTGCTCCTGCTTCTTCTGCTGCGCTGGCGGCTTCTGATTCTTCAGCTCGGCGAACTGCGCCTCCGAGATCACGGTTACGGGTGTCGTCTCCAGCACTTCATTGGTGTCGTAGAGCCAGGGCAGCCCGAAGACGGCCAGCAGGACGACCGCCAGATGCAGGAGACCGGAGAGAATCGCGCCCTTGCCCATGCCGCTAGCGCAATGCCCCGGCGGCCAGGTTTAGGAGCAGATTCGGGGTCAGCAATTGCGTTCGCATCGCCCCATTGTTCACTGATTGTTGGGCTTTTGTGTGGCAGCGGGTTGTGCTGTCGGCAGTTCCGTGATCAGGGCCACCTTGCTGAACCCGGCGGCGGAGAGCGTGCCCATCACTTCCATGACACGGCCGTAATTGATGGCCTGGTCGCCGCGCAGATAGATCTGGGTGTCCGGCTTGTTGGCGGTGATCGCCAACAGACGCGGCACCAGCTGCTCGATCTCTATCGGCGTCTGCATGAGCGCGATATTGCCGTCCTTCTGCACGGTGACGACCAGCGGCTCCACCTGGGTGTTGATCGGCTCGTTCTGCACCTTGGGAAGATCGACCGGAACGCCCACGGTCAACAGCGGCGCCGTCACCATAAAGACGACGAGCAACACCAGCATGACGTCAACGAGGGGCGTCACGTTGATGTCGGTGATCGGCTGATAGCGCCGGCGCAGGCCGTAGCGGGCGCGGCGGCCGCCGGGATTGAAGACGACGGCCATCTAGCGGCGTTCCTCCAGCTGGCGCGAGAGGATCGCGTTGAACTCGCCGGCAAAGGCCTCCAGCCGATAGCCGTAGCGGCCGATGTCGCCGGAGAGCTTGTTGTAGGCGAGCACCGCGGGGATCGCGGCGACCAGGCCGAGCGCGGTCGCGAACAGCGCCTCGGCGATGCCCGGCGCCACCACGGCGAGGCTGGTGTTCTTCGAGGCGGCGATGGCGGCGAAGCTGTTCATGATGCCCCAGACCGTCCCGAACAGCCCGACGAACGGCGCCGAAGACCCGACCGAGGCGAGATAGACCATGTAGCGTTCGAGCTGTTCCATCTCGCGGCCGAGCGTGATGTCCATGACCCGCTCGATGCGTTCCTTGAGGCTGGCCTTGAACTCGGTCGAGGTCAGAAGGCCCTTGGCGGCAGAGCGCCGCCATTCGCGCATGGCCGCGACGAAGACCGACGCCATCGGATCGGGCGGGCGTTCGCCGATGCGATCGAACAGGTCCTCCAGCGAGCCGCCGGACCAGAACGACTCCTCGAACTGTTTGGCGCGCGAGCGCAGGCGGCGCAGGCGGGTCAGCTTGCTGAAGATGATGGTCCAACTCCAGAACGAGGCCAGGACCAGCAGCACGACCACGCACTGCACGATGATGTCGGCGTTGAGGAACAGCCCGCTGATGGTCATGTTGGTATCGGGCTGCACGGTTCCCGACAGGAGCGTCTGCTCCAACGGCCCGGCCGGCACGGCCTGCACGGGCTCGACCTGAACGGGCGTGGTGGGCACGGCTTGGGAATTGTTGGCCTGCGCGAGTTGTGTGGCCATCGCTGGGGCGTACTCCTTAGGCTGGCAGAAGGGTTGCAAGCGCCGTGCGCAACGCGGCCGGCAGCCGCGCCGGGCGGCCGGCGGAATTGAGACAGGCGAGCGTCACTTTCATGACGACGAGATCGATGTCGCTGCGCCGCACGGTCTGCTCGAGGTCGAGCGTGGCGCCGGCGAAGCCGGTGACGCGCGTCGCGACCTCCAGGAGATCGTCGAGCCGCGCCGGCTGCAGATAGTCGACCTCGCAGTGGCGCACGACGAACAGCAGGCCGCTCGCCCTGAGCGCCTTGGCCTCGTCGCCGCCGATCTCCCGCAGCCACTCGCTGCGCGCGCGCTCGGCAAACTTCAGATAGTTCGCGTAGTAGACGATTCCAGCGGCGTCGGTGTCCTCGTAGTAGACGCGGACGGGGAAGCGATGGACCGGCGCGCGCACCGGCGTCACCCGACCCAGGCTGCGCGCTTGAACGCTATTCATCGACCTGCTCGCCGCCCGCCAGCAGATCGAACTGCTCGGCCGCGTGCTGGGGAACGACGAGGCCGAGATAGCGGAAGCCTTGGCTCGCGAGCATGCGGCCGCGCGGCGTGCGCTGCAGCAGCCCCTGCTGGATGAGATAGGGCTCGATCACTTCCTCGATGACGTCGCGCTGCTCCGAGAGTGCGGCCGCCAGCGTCTCCACGCCGACGGGGCCGCCGTCATAGTGCTCGGCAATGCAGCGCAGGAACCGCCGATCCATGGCATCGAGCCCCTGCGCATCGACGTCGAGGCGCTTGAGGGCCGCATCGGCCGCGGCGGCGTCGATGCGCTTGGCGCCGTCGACGGCCGCGAAGTCGCGCACGCGTCGCAGCAGCCGGCCGGCCACGCGCGGCGTACCGCGCGAGCGCTTGGCGATTTCCTGGGCGCCGCTCGCCGCCAGCTCGACGCCGAGAACACGGGCGCCGCGCAGCACGATGCGCTCGAGTTCCTCGGGCGTATAGAACTGCAGCCGCAGCGGGATGCCGAAGCGCTCGCGCAACGGCGTGGTGATGAGGCCCGAACGGGTGGTGGCGCCGATCAGCGTGAAGGGCGGCAGGTCGATGCGCACCGAGCGCGCGGCCGGGCCCTCCCCGATGATGAGATCCAACTGGAAATCCTCCATGGCGGGATAGAGGATCTCCTCGACCGCCGGGTTGAGGCGGTGGATCTCGTCGATGAACAGGACGTCGCGCGGCTCCAGGTTGGTGAGCAGCGCGGCGAGGTCGCCGGCGCGCGCGATCACCGGGCCGGAGGTCATGCGGAAGCCGACCCCGAGCTCGCGCGCCACGATCTGCGCCAGCGTGGTCTTGCCGAGGCCGGGCGGGCCATGCAGCAGCACGTGATCGAGCGCATCGCGCCGCCCGCGTGCAGCCGCGATGAACACCCCGAGGTTGTCGCGCAGCTGCTGCTGGCCGACGAATTCATCGAGGCTCTGCGGCCGGATCGAGGCCTCGACCGCATCCTCCGCCGTCGGCGCCGTCGTGACCATGCGCGCGTCGCTCATGCACTCAGCTCCTTCAGGCCCGCCTTGATCAACACATCAAGGGCGGCATTGGGTCCGAGCCGCTTGGTGGCCTGCGCCACCGCGCCGAACGCTTCGACGCGGCGATAGCCGAGATTCACGAGCGCGGAGACCGCATCGGCGACCGGCCCGATGGGCTCGGTTGCTCCGGCGACCGCCGCGACCGGACCGAGCGCGATGCCGCCGACCTTGTCCTTCAGTTCTGTGACGATGCGCACCGCCAGCTTGGGTCCGACCCCGCTGGCGCGCGTCAGGCTCGTCTTGTCTTGAACGAGGATGGCCTGGGTAAGATCGCCGCTCGACAGCACGCTCAAGATCGCCAAAGCCAGCTTGGCGCCGACACCCTGCACCGTCGTCAGCAGCCGGAACCACTCGCGCTCGGCCGCATCGATGAAACCATAGAGATGAATGTGGTCCTCGCGCACATGGGTCTCGATGAACAGGCTGATGGCGCCACCGGGCGCCGGCAGCCGGTTGAGGCTGCGCGCCGAGCAGAACACCAGATATCCGACGCCGCCGACATCCACGATCGCCGCGTCGGCACTCTTGGAGTCGATGACGCCGGTGAGCTTGGCGATCATGGAGCGACTCCAAAGGACTGCTGCGACGCAAGGCCGTCCCACAGAGTCCCCTCTCCCCTTGTGGGAGAGGGACAGGGTGAGGGGCTGCGCGCGGACGCGCGCCGAGAGTCCGCTGGAAGATGGCGAGCGGCAGCAAACGATTCGTGGGCGCCTGCCGGCGCCAGACCCCTCACCCTGTCCCTCTCCCGCAAGGGGAGAGGGGACTCTGTAGGGGCGCCTAGCGACGGGACGACGAGCATTGCTCTTACCTCGCCGCCTGCGCCCCGCCGACCGCCGCGCTCCACGCACGTCGCGTCGCCGCGTGGTGGGCGTGGCAGATGGCGACCGCCAGCGCATCGGCGGCATCGGCGGACTGCAGCAGGCAGCCCGGCAACAGGCGGCGCACCATCATCTGGACCTGCGCCTTCTCTGCATGGCCGGCGCCGACGATCGACTTCTTGATCAGGTTGGCGGGATATTCGGCGACCGCGAGCCCGGCCAGCGCCGGCACCAGCAGCGCCACGCCGCGTGCGAAGCCGAGCTTCAGCGTGGAAGAAGCGTTCTGACTGACGAAGGTCTCTTCGACCGCGGCCTCCCGCGGCTTGTAGTCCGCGACCACCTTGGCGAGCGCGTCGTGGAGTTCCACCAGCCGCTCGGCCATCGGGCAGTCGGTCGCCGGATGGATCGTGCCGTCGGCGACGTAGCGCAGCCGCGAGCCATCGACGTCGATGACGCCCCAGCCGGTGTGGCGCAACCCCGGATCGAGACCGAGGAGTCGCATCACTGCGCCCCACAATGGGTGAAACAGTTCTCCGACCGTCCCACTCTTTCCCGTGTCACCCCGGCGAAAGCCGGGGCCCATACACTCCGGCCTCTGGAATATGGGCCCCGGCTTTCGCCGGGGTGACAGTCGAATTTGGAGCGTCCGACGAGGCCCAGCTGATAGCGGGTCGGAATCAGCGGAAGCGCGGCCAATAGCCGCGCAGAAATCATCGGGCTAGTCGAGTTATCCAGATCAGCAGCGTTCACTCGGTATCTCGGCGTCTCTGTGTCTCTGCGGTTCAATTCAATCGACCCAACAAACTCACGCCGTCAACCGGGCCATGACGTCGTCGGCGACCTCGAAGTTGGCCGCGACGGTCTGGACGTCGTCGTTGTCCTCGAGCACATCCAGCAGCTTCAGCAGGGATTCCGCGGCTTCGGCGCCGACCGCAACGCTGCTGCGCGGCCGCCAGTTGAGGCGGGCCTCTTGGGGCGACCCGAACTTGGCTTCGAGCGCGTCGCGTACGGCCGCGAACTGCTCGGTCGCACACACCACCTCATGGACGTCGACGTCGCTCGACACGTCGTCGGCGCCGGCTTCGAGCGCGGCCTCGAACATCGCGTCAGCACTGGCCGCCTTGCCTGAAAAGCGGATCACGCCCTTGCGGTCGAACATGAAGGACACGCTGTTCGTCTCGCCGAGGTGGCCGCCCGCCTTCGAGAAGGCGATGCGGATCTCCGAGGCCGTGCGATTGCGATTGTCGGTGAGCGCCTCCACGATGATGGCGACGCCTCCGGGACCGTAACCCTCGTAGCGGACCTCTTCGTAGTTGGCGTCATCAGCGCCGCCGGCGCCACGCTTGATGGCGCGCTCCATGGTGTCCTTCGACATGTTGGCGTTGCGGGCAGCGGCGATGGCCGCGCGCAGGCGGGGATTAGCGCCCGGATCCGGCTGCCCCTGCTTGGCCGCGGTCGTGAGTTCGCGGATGATCTTGGTGAACAGTCGGCCGCGGCGGGCGTCCTGGGCGCCCTTGCGGACCATGATGTTCTTGAACTGTGAATGTCCGGCCATCTCCGAATCGTTCCTAATCCCTGCGAATCAAGGCTCTAGCTTCTACCATATCTGGTGGGGGCGCGGACAATGCGTCAGCGCCTAGCTAGTGCGCCAATATGGCAAGATTGCGGCGGCGACAGGCGGTACGGTCAGACGCTCGGGACGACGGACTCCAGCCGCCCGGCGATGCGCACCGGCGACACCCGGCGGGCGAGACCGGTCTTGTCGTCGGTCTCCACGAACACGGCGCAGAGCGTGCCCGGCCCCATCGCGGCCTGCAGCCGATCGGTCGGCAGCTTGCGGGTGAAGCGCTGGATCGGCAGCGCCTTGTCCATGCCGATGACGGAGTCGTAATCGCCGCACATGCCGGCGTCGGTCTGGTAGGCCGTGCCCTTGGGCAGGACCTGGTGATCGGCAGTCGGGACGTGGCTGTGGGAGCCGACGACGAGCGAGACGCGGCCGTCGCAGACATGGCCCATGGCCATCTTCTCGCTGGTCGCCTCGGCATGGACGTCGACCACGATGGCGTCGGCGGTGGCCGCCAGGCGCTGCGACGCCAGCTCGCGCTCGACCGCCGCGAAGGGATCGTCGAGCGCATCCATGAACAGCCGGCCCATCACGTTGACGACGAAGACCTTGCGGCCGCCGGTCGTCGTGTAGAGGTTGGCGCCGCGGCCCGGCGTGCCCGCAGGGAAGTTGCTCGGCCGCAGCAGGCGCGGATGGCGATCGATGAAGCCGACCGTCTCGCGCTGGTCCCAGATGTGGTTGCCGGTGCTGATGACGTCGATGCCGGCGGCGTAGAACTCGTTGCAGATCTTCTCGGTGATGCCGAAGCCGGCGGCGGCGTTCTCGCCGTTGACGATGACGAAATCGAGCCCGAGCTCACGCCGCAGGCGCGGTACATGCTCCACCACGACGTCGCGACCGGAGCGTCCGACGATGTCGCCGCAGAAGAGCAACCGCATACTATTGCCGTGACTGCGGGGACGACCGTCCGACCGTCCCTGCTCTGATTGCCTCGCGCTCGGTTACGATCCAATCGAGCGGCTGATCGGTCTCATCGCGCGGCACCGACGGTACCTCCAGCGTTGCAAAGGTGACACCGACGGCGAGCGCGTCGCCGGCAACGCGCAATTTCGAGATCGTGCGATCATAGAAGCCGCCGCCATAGCCGAGGCGATAGCCGGCGCGGTCGAATGCCAGCAGCGGCACGAGCAGTACCTTGGGAACAATCTCCGGCACTGTCGGCGGCGGCGTCATCACGCGGAATGAGCCGCGCACGAGTTCCGTCGCCGGTCCCCAGCGCCGGAACAGAAGCGGCTGGCCCTTGCCGAGGATGACCGGCAGACCGATCGGATGGCCGCGGCGATGGAGGGCCATAAACAAGGGGCGCGGATCGAACTCCTCTTCGAGCGGCCAATAGGCCGAGACCGGAACGCCCGCGGGCAAATCGACCGCCCCGAGGAAGATGTCGCGCACGGCCGCGCCCGCATCGGGATTGGCGCGCACGGCGATCCGACGGCGCTCGGTCGCGTCGCGGCGGAGCGACGCTTTCGCGGCGTCCATGTCAGCCGATGGGGTTAACAGAGCCTGGGTCAGCAATGGCAGCCTTGACTAATGCAAACGCGGTCCCGGGGGACCGCGTTCAGCGGGCGGAGCCGGACGGAGCCGCCGCAGCCGATGGCACGCATGGTTCCACCGTGGCCTGCTTACGCAGGTGGGCGCCGTGATACCGAGACCAGGGTCCCGGCAGGGACAGCTCCCTAGAGGTAGATATTGGCCCCGGGGATTGAGTCGGCCTGTCGCACTGTGCAGCCCCGCCCGTGACAGATACTTAGGCTGCTTCGAGGCGGGCCGCAATGTCCTGCACGTGCTTTGCCAGCCGTTCGATCGACGCCGCCATGGCGCCTTCATCGATGGCGGGCGCCCGGCTGTGATCACGCTGCAGGCGGTCGATCTCGGCGTTGGCGTCGGCCAGCTCGTCGGCCAGCAGCAGCCCTACCATCAGCAGCAGGCGCGCCTCGCCCGGCTGGCCGACCGTCTTCGTCAGCTCGTCGACGCGGCGGGCGATGTCGGCGGCCAGGCCCCGCAGATGCTGTTCCTGCCCGTCATTGCAGGTCAGATCGTAGGTCCGCTCGTTGATGGTGACGACGACGTTGGACATTCCCCACCTCAGGTTTCCAGGATCGAGCGCAGGCGGCCGATGGCGGCGTCGAGGCGCGACGACACGGTGCGGGCCTCGCTCTGCAGGGTGACATGGTTCTGCCGCAGGCCCTTCAGCTCATCGTTCAGGCGCTCGCGCTCGGCCCGATCCCGGCCCAGGCGCTTCTCGACCGCCGTCTCCAGACGATCGATCGCCGCATCGAGTTGTTCCAAGGCGTTCATGACCCGCGACATTGCCGTTGTTTCAGGCCGTTAGGCAAGGTTCTGACCACGTTTCTTCAGTATTCGAGCATGGCAGCGACGGGGTTTCCCGTCAACAACGCACACGACATCTCGCCGGCCGATTCAGCCTGCGCAATGGGCGGTTGACGGCGCCCGGCCCGGTCGGCAATTTGCGCCGCGACAACGCGGCCGAGGGCAACGGCCGGTCATGTCGTCGGAAACGACCGGAAGCGATCATGGAAGCAGTCATCCCGCGTCCCTCCTCCGCGCCGTCGCCCGGCGTCAGTCATCGCGACATGGCCAATTCCATCCGCGCGCTCGCCATGGATGCCGTGGAGAAGGCCAATTCCGGCCACCCCGGCATGCCCATGGGAATGGCCGACGTCGCCACCGTGCTGTTCGGCCGCTTCCTGAAGTTCGATCCGCTCCATCCACACTGGCCCGACCGCGACCGCTTCGTGCTGTCGGCCGGGCACGGCTCGATGCTGCTCTACGCGCTGCTCTACCTGACCGGCTACGAAGAGATGACGCTGGACGAGATCAAGCGCTTCCGGCAGCTCGGCAGCCGCACGGCGGGACATCCCGAATACGGCCACGCCGACGGCATCGAGACGACGACGGGCCCGCTCGGCCAGGGCCTCGCCAATTCGGTCGGCATGGCCATCGCAGAGCGCATCATGGCCGCGCGCTTCGGCGCCGACCTCGTCGACCATCGCACTTATGTCATCGCCGGCGACGGCTGCCTCATGGAAGGCATCAGCCACGAGGCGATCTCGCTCGCCGGGCATCTGAAGCTGAACAAGCTGATCGTGCTCTTCGACGACAACCACATCTCGATCGACGGTCCCACTTCGCTTGCCGTCTCCGACGATCAACTGGCGCGCTTCCGCGCCGCCGGCTGGGCCGCAGAAGCAGTCGATGGCCAGGATGCCGAAGCCGTGGCCGCAGCGCTCGGTCGCGCCCAATCGGCCGATCGCCCGTCGCTTATCGCCTGCCGCACGACCATCGGCTATGGCGCGCCGAAGAAGGCCGGCACGGCGGCGGCCCACGGCTCTCCGCTCGGCGCCGAGGAGATCGCGGGCGCGCGCGCCAAGCTCGGTTGGCCCTATCCGCCGTTCGTCGTGCCTGACCCGATCCTCGCGGCTTGGCGCGCCATCGGCCAACGCGGCCAACCCGCCTTCGAGGCCTGGCAGAAGCGGCACGCCGCGCATGCCGAGCGCGCCGAGTTCGACCGCCGCATCGATGGCGACCTGCTCGCCGCGGCCGATCTCGCGATCAACGCCGTCAAGAAGAGCGTATCGGCGGAAGCGCCCAAGCTGGCGACGCGGCAGTCCTCACTGAAGGTGATCGAGGCGCTGGCGCCGGTGCTACCGGAACTCGTCGGCGGCTCCGCCGACCTCACCGGCTCGAACAACACCAAGGCCAAGGACATGGTGCCGGTGACGTCGCAGAACTATGGCGGCACCTACATCTACTATGGCGTGCGCGAGCATGGCATGGCCGCGGCGATGAACGGGCTGGCGCTTCACGGCGGCATCATTCCCTATGGCGGCACGTTCCTCATCTTCACCGACTATTGCCGGCCCGCGATCCGGCTGTCCGCGCTCATGGGGCAGCGCGTGATCTACGTGATGACCCATGACTCCATCGGTCAGGGCGAGGACGGGCCGACTCATCAGCCCATCGAGCATCTCGCCGCCCTGCGCGCGATGCCGAACCTGCTCGTCTTCCGTCCGGCGGATACGGTGGAGACGGCGGAGTGCTGGCAACTGGCGCTGGCGAACCGCAAGGGTCCGTCGATCCTGGCGCTGACGCGCCAGGCGCTGCCGACGCTGCGCACCCAGCACACCGATGCGAACCTGTGCGCGCGCGGCGCCTATCTGCTCGCGCCGGCGGAGGGCAAGCAGCGGGTGACGCTGATCGCGACCGGGTCCGAGGTTTCGATCGCGGTCGAGGCGCGGGCGAAGCTGCAGGCCGAGGGCATCGGCGCGGCGGTCGTGTCGCTGCCCTGCTGGCAACTGTTCGACCGCCAGCCCATCGCCTATCGCGAGGGCGTACTGGGCGCGGACGGCGTGCGCATCGCCATCGAGGCCGCGGGGCCGTTCGGCTGGGAGCGCTATATCGGCGCCGACGGCGGCTTCGTGGGCATGAGCGGGTTCGGCGCCTCGGCGCCGGGGCCCGATCTCTACAAGCATTTCGGCATCACCGCCGATGCCGCGGTCGCGGCGGTCAAGGAACGGTTGTAGCGGGAGAGAGCGAGTCATGGCTGTGAAGGTCGCCATCAACGGGTTCGGGCGCATCGGGCGCCTCGTGCTGCGCGCCATCATCGAAAGCGACCGCAAGGATATCGAGGTGGTGGCCCTCAACGATCTCGGCCCGGTCGAGACCAACGCGCATCTGCTGCGCTACGACACGGTGCACGGGCCGCTCGGCCGCGAGGTGAAGACCCGGGAGGGCGGCATCGATGCCGGCCGCGGCTGGATGCGCGTGACGGCCGAGCGCGATCCGACGAAGCTGCCGTGGAAGGAGCTCGGCGTCGACGTGGCGCTGGAATGCACGGGCCTCTTCACCAAGCGCGACGACGCCGCCAAGCACCTGACCGCCGGCGCCAGGCGGGTACTGGTCTCGGCGCCGGCGACCGGGGCCGACCTCACGATCGTCTACGGCGTCAACCACCATAAGCTGGAGAAGGGACACACCGTCCTCTCCAATGCCTCCTGCACGACCAACTGCCTGGCGCCGGTGGCGGCGGTGCTGCACAAGGCGATCGGGATCGAGCAGGGCTACATGACGACGATCCACAGCTATACCGGCGACCAGCCGGTGCTGGACACCCTGCACAAGGATCTCTACCGCGCCCGCGCCGCCGCGCTCTCGATGATCCCGACCACCACGGGTGCTGCCAAGGCCGTTGGAGAGGTGCTGCCGGAGCTGAAGGGCAAGCTCGACGGCTCGTCCATCCGCGTGCCGACGCCCAACGTCTCCATGATCGACTTCAAGTTCGTGCCGAAGCGGCCGACCTCGGTCGACGAGGTCAACAAGGCCATCATCGAGGCGGCGACGGCGAGCAACAGCCCGCTCAAGGGCGTCCTGGCCACGAACGACCAGCCGCTGGTGTCATCCGACTTCAACCACAACCCCGCCAGCTCGACCTTCGATCTCAAGCAGACCCAGGTGATCGAGGGCAGGCTGGTGCGGGTGCTCAGCTGGTACGACAACGAGTGGGGCTTCTCCAACCGCATGGTCGATACGGCGGTGGCCGTGGGCCGGCTCGGGTGAGCTGGGTTCACGCGAGGTGGTGGCAGGGGGCCAGATTCGCGATTCTGCAAAACAACCCCATGCATCGAAAAATCACCCTTATATTACAATAACTTGACTGTGTGCAGATTCAGCACATCAGAGCACGCTCAAGGGGCACTCAGGGACGGGATTCAGGGCCTTTGCGGCGGCCGAACGGCCGGGAAAGCGTGAGGGCGTCGGGGCGGAGCCCCTATCTGGCTCACACCAGGAGACCGCGGTCTTTCACGTGCCGAGCAACCAAGCCCCTGCCGCCGTTTGTGCACGGGCCCCGTTCTTCACAGCGTGCCCAGCAAGCGCTACCGAGGACGGCGCCACGAGGTTCGCGATCCGTCGATCGGTACTCCACAGGTGGGGCAAAACTTGTCGCCGAACCCGATGACATGCCCATTGGGGCATTTCTGTTCCAGGGTTGAGAGGCCCCTTCGATAGGCGGTAGTAAGAACGGCCAGGCCGGCCGAATAGAAAGCCATCCAATGGCCCGAGAAGCCGTGCCAGACCGAGCTTGGGGGAGCTCCGCCGATGTGCTTGCCGGTCGGCGCGACGGCCACGAAGAGGATGAAATTCAGTATCGCGTAGATGAAAAAGCCATAGGTCATATATCTCATCCAGGTGGGACATCCCGATAGGGCTGCCTTCCAATAGTCATTTCTTCGTACGCCGCTCGTCAGCTTCATGCTGATGAGCACGACGGCGAACCACAGCGGGAAGATGCCGACATGGAGGGCGCCAAACAGCACGGTCCCGCCGGGCTGCAGGTCAAAGAACGAGAGCAGATGCACCGTCAGGCTCAGGACGAGCCCGCAGGTGGCATAGGCCATCAACGGTAGCAGAAGAAGCCGAGTCGCCGCGCCGATCGGCTTGTCATCGCCGGGGATCAGGGGCGCGCCGCCGGGCGTCATATCTTGAGTCGCTCGAGGAGCGCCATGGCGGCGGCCGGGGCGCGGACCTTGGCGCCGCTGATCATGTAGACGAAGACCGGGCGCTGCGTCTTCGGCGCCGCCTTCTTGCCGACCTGCGGGAGGTCGTCGGGTACGCCGCCCGCTTCCCAGAGGCGGGCGCGCGCCGCCCAGCGGTCGAGGTCGGCGGCGGCATAGCCGGTCTCGTTCTCTTCCTTGGTCCCCTGCAACCGAGCATAGACGAAGTCCGCGGTCACGTCGGCCATCGCCGGATGGTCGTCCGAGTCGGCGTACGCCACCGCCACGTTGTGCTCGCGGAGCAGGGCGACGAATTCCGGGTCGAGAAAGCTTTCGTGGCGAACCTCGACGACATGCCCCAGAGACCGCTCCCCGGCCTTGCGGGGCAGCAGTTTCAGGAAGCCGGCGAAATCTTCCGCATCGAATTTCTTGAACGGCGCGAACTGCCAGAGGATCGGCCCGAGCTTCTCGCCGAGTTCGAGAACGCCGCTCTTGAAGAACCATTCGATCGCCTCGCCGACGTCGGCGAGCTTGCGGCTGTTGACGATGGCGCGGTGGCCCTTCACCGAGAAGACGAAATCGTCCGGCGTGGCGTCGCGCCATTTCCTGAAGCTGGCCGCCGACTGCGCACGGTAGAACGTGCCGTTGATCTCGATGGTGGTGAGGTGACGGCTCGCGTAGTCGAGCTCGTCCGCCTGCTTGAGGCCGGCCGGGTAGAAGGTCCCGCGCCAGGGCTCATAGGTCCAGCCGCCGATTCCGACCCGGATCATTGTCGTGCCGCCTCCTTGCTGCCGTGGACTCCCGCTTTCGCGCCGGGGAAATGCACGCATATTGCGAACTGACGCAAGGCAGCGCAACAGAGTCCCCTCTCCCCTTGTGGGAGAGGGACAGGGTGAGGGGACTCGCGCGGTAGCGCGGAACGACGTCGCTATGTCGACTGCGCGGACCTTGCCGCTAGTGGACTCTTCGGCGCCTACCGGCGCCAGACCCCTCACCCTGTCCCTCTCCCACAAGGGGAGAGGGGACTCTGTAGGACCACCGTGCGTCGTACACGGGAGCTTTCGGGAACTCAGAGAAACCGTGCAGCCAGATCCACGGTGGAGCGGGCGCCGAGGGCGCCGAGGTTGAGGTCGAGCCAGGCGCCGGCCGCGGCACGCCCGCGATCGCGCAGCTTCTCCAGCAGCGGCCAGACCGGATAGAGCTTGCTGGCGGGCGCGAGGTCGGCGGTGGCGGCGCCGGCCTCGATCAGGTGGAAGCGGTGGCGGCGCAGGCGGCGCTGGCGGCGGCCGCCGAGGGTGACGCCCTCGCTGGAGAGCGCGCGCCAGTGCTCGATCGTCTCGATCTCGCGGCGGAGCGGCGCATTGAAGGCCAGGCTGCCGAGCCGGCGGGCGATCGCCGACGCGCTGGTCGGCACCTGCGCCTGCTCGGTGGCATCGATCAGCACGATCAGGGTATCGGCGGCCGTGCGTTCGAAGACCAGGGGCAGCACCGGCGGATTGGCCGAATAGCCGCCGTCCCAGTAGTGGCGGTCGCCGATGCGCACGGCCTGGCGCAGATGCGGCAGGCAGGTGGAGGCCAGCAGCACCTCGCGCGACAGCTCGGCGGTGGCGAACAGGCGCGCCTTGCCGTCGGCGACGTCGGTGGCGGCGACGTAGAGATGGAGCGGGCTGTGGCGGCGCAGCGCGTCGAAATCGATCGTCTGCGTCAGTACATGCCGGAGCGGATCGAAATCGAACGGGTTGAACTGGTAGGGCGACATCATGCGGGAGGCGATACCGAGCCAGGCGTCGGTCGGCAGGCCGGTCGCCGGCAGCAGCGCGGCCGGCACGGCGCCGGCGATGGCCTGCCACACCGCCGCCAGCTTGGCGCGGGCGCCGGCCCGGCCGTCTTCCAACAGGCCGGCCGCGAGCGCCACGGCATTGATGGCGCCGGCGCTGGCGCCGCTGATGCCGTCGAAGGAGAGGCCGTCGCATTCCAGGAGCGCATCGAGCACGCCCCAGGTGAAGGCGCCGTGGGCACCACCGCCCTGAAGTCCGAGGTTCAGGGGCTTCCGGCGGCGATCGTCGGGGCCAAGCGCCAGGAGCGGTCGGGGGAGCGGCATCTGCCGATTGCGGTCAGCCAAGCAGTGTTGATCGTCCGCGACTACAAATACCGACGTCGTCCCCGCGAAAGCGGGGACCCAGAGCCTGCCCCGCACTTGATGCGGGGGCAAACGACGAGAATGACAGCCGCCGTGTGGGGCTGGAGTCACGGTGCGGGCGCGCACCGACTGCTTGCGGTCTCTGCGGCATGCGATTGCTCCCTGCCCGGCAGCATCGGCAATGCTGCAACGCACAAGAGCACCTTGGCCTACTTGGCGGAGTTTTCAAGCGCTCATTTTGCACTGCACAACGAATGAGCAGCGACCGGACGGACGGCCGAACGCAAAAACGGACGTGCCGGCGACCCGGGAGGGGAACCGCCAGCACGTCCTTCTCAGCAGCGCTTGGTTTGTCGGACTTACGTGACTCGGCACGGCCGACTCCGGAAAGATAGCGCTTTGGCCGGATGGCGTGAGTGACGGCTATCACACCGGCTGCAGTTTTGCCGCCGCAGCCACGGTGGAGCCTATTCCGAGTCGTTCGGCCGGGTCTGGTGGAAATAGCCCTGGCGCTCGGCGGCCGCGAACCAAAGCCGATAGAATTCCGTCATCGCCGATGCCGCGGCGTCGCGATCATAGTGCGCGAGCACGGTCCAATCGCGGCGCGCGCGATCCATTTCCACGGCCGAACTGCGCCGGCGGCGGTCCTCGTTCGAGGGAAACTGCAACACGATGCCCATTCTGACACCCACGTCGGTCGCTTCGGCCACCCGGCTTTGCCGCAGTCGGCCATCCATGATCTCAGGATACGCGCGACTTCTTTACACTCCTTAATGAAAGTCTTGCGGCGAGGTTAATGCCCTTGGGTTAACGGCGTTGGCACGAGGCGGTTCCGGGCCGCTATCATCGGCGCCGTGAAGGCACGCGCCGTCATCATCCACGAGCTGGCCCACGCCCACGCCGCCCTGGCGGCCGCGGTGGAACTCGGCCTGCCCGTCGAGCTGTGGAGCGCGCCCGGCGCCGCCGCCTATGCCGGCGCCGGCTGGTTCGCTGCCGTGATGCGCGCCGCCGCGAACCAGGCGCCCCCGGCCGCGTTTATTGCCGTGCTCGATTGCGACGACCGCGCCGACCTGGTGCAGGCCGCCCTGCGGCAGGGCCTGACGCAGGTATGCTTCAGAGGCTCGCGGGCAACGGCGGCCCGGCTCGCCGATATCGCCCGCCACTACGGCGCGACCCTGCACCGAAAGATGCCGCACGCACTGGACCTGCTCGATGCCGACGATCCGCTGGCGGCCTGCCGCGCCTGGTTCGACGCTGCCGGCACCTGATTGGCGCACGCCGCCAGCCGCGCGCCGCTTTCTCTTTTCAGAGGGTTTTCTCGGTCTTGCCTTCGCGCCCCGTATTGTTTCCAACGAATTGATTTGACCCGCTGTTCCGATGCAGCCACCAACCGTTCTCGTTGATCGAATAGACCGGCTGGTAGTGACGGATCGTACTTGCGGGCACGACTTTCGATATCTGGTTGTCGAGGATGTAGGGGTTGGCGTTGACATAGACGGCGAGCACGGCATGCGCGATGCCCAGATTGAGGTCGTTCAGCACGACGATGCGCATGTCCTCGATGGGCACGCCGACGGCGCGCAGCGCCATGTACTTGGCGATGGCGAAGTCTTCGCAATCGCCGCCCTTCTGCAGGAACTGGAGCGGCGTCGCCCAGTAGTCCGGCAGATTCCAGTTAACCTGATCGGTGATGTAGGGCCTCTTGTTCATTTCGGTGTTGATCTCGCGCAGCTGGGTCATGATGTCCTTGCCGCGCAGGCGGTCGACGATCGCTTGCCACTCCGTCTTCCTGCACTGATCGGGGCCGCAGGTCTTGAGCTCATTCTCGAAGAGTCGGAGCATCCCGCGCCACTTGGGGAACATCTTGAGATTGCTGGAATGAAGTTCGGCTGTTCCGAACAACTGGGCCGGGTTTATCGCCGCCAGCTGATCGGCAGCGGCGGCCGTGCCGCTCCACAACAGCAGCGCGAAGGCGAATAGGGCTGCGCCTGCGACGCGCAGCGGGCTTGCCGTTGCCACTTGTTGATGCCTTGCCACGCGTTCCAGCCGGAGCGGTTAACGCTAGGCAAGGGACCCTAACAGCGGGTTAAGCCTCCAAATTGTCACAGAGGCGCGCGATCTTTCGACGACCGACGCGGGCGGCGGCGACGTTCGGAGACCTCGGGACATCGAGCTTGCGATCGGATGTCTCGAACGCAGGGAGGCGTCGGTCGAGCGACAACGTGCCGCCGCTCGTCGAGGAGAATGGGATCGGCGATGTGCGTCCTTCGAGACGGCCGCTGCGCGGCCTCCTCAGGATGAGGAATACTCTTTGTGCCACAAAAATCGCTCCTCATCCTGAGGAGCGCGCGCCAGCGCGCGTCTCGAAGGACGCAGGGCGGACATGCAGCCCGAAAATGCGCAGATTGAAAAAGCCGCCCTGCTCAGCTATCCAGAGGCCCCGCGTGGCGGGCCTCGCACAACCAATCGAGAGACAAGCACCATGCAGATGACGCCGCAGGTCCGCAAGATCCTGTCCTGGTACGAGAGCGACAATCCCGGCACCAAGAACAACCTGGCGCGCATCCTCATGCAGGGCAAGCTCGGCGGCAGCGGCCGGCTGGTGATCCTGCCGGTCGACCAGGGCTTCGAACACGGGCCGGCCCGCAGCTTCGCGGTCAACCCGGCGGCCTACGATCCGCACTATCTTTTCCAGCTCGCCATCGACGCCGGGCTGTCGGCCTATGCCTCCGTGCTCGGCATGCTCGAGGCCGGCGCCGATACGTTCGCCGGACAGATCCCGACGATTCTCAAGCTCAACAGCTCCAACAGCCTCGCGACCGCCAAGGACCAGGCGGTCACGGCCTCGGTCGGCGACGCGCTGCGGCTCGGCTGCTCGGCCATCGGCTTCACCATCTATCCGGGCTCGGACGACGCCTTCGCCATGATGGAGGAAATCCGCGAACTGGCCGAGGAGGCGAAGTCGGTCGGCCTCGCCGTCGTCGTCTGGTCCTATCCGCGCGGCGGCACGCTCTCCAAGGAGGGCGAGACGGCGATGGATATCTGCGCCTATGGCGCGCACATGGCCGCGCTGCTCGGCGCCCACATCATCAAGGTGAAGCCGCCTACCGGCTTCCTCGAGCAGCCCGAGGCCAAGAAGGTCTATGAGAAGGAGAAGATCGACATCTCCACGCTCGCGGCCCGCATCGCCCATGTGGTGCAGAGTTGCTTCAACGGGCGCCGGCTGGTCGTGTTTTCCGGCGGCGCCGCCAAGGACCTGGAAGGAATTCTCGGCGAGGCCCGGGAGATCTACAAGGGAGGCGGCACCGGGCTCATCATCGGCCGCAACAGCTTCCAGCGGAAGCGCGAGGACGCCCTCAAGATGCTCGAGCAGATCGTCGGCATCTTCCAGGGTCGGGCCTGACGCCCGACCGCGGTTCGCTTCCTGACGACGACATCGCCCTGCCGGCTCTATCTGGCGACGCCGCGCCTGTCCGGCGGCGGCGGCGAGAGCGAGCGCCTGGCGACGACGTTCGCCGCGGCGATCGACGCCGCGGACGTGGCTTGCCTTCTGCTCCGCTGTGCGCCCGGCCTCGATGACGGTGGGATCCGCTCTGTCGTCGAGCGGCTGCGACCGCTGGCGCAGAAGCATGATATCGCCTTCCTGATCGAGGACCGCGTCGAGCTCGCGCGCGCCGTGGGCGCCGACGGCGTCCATCTGACCATGGTCGTCGCCTATGACGAGGCGCGCCGCCGGCTCGGACCCGGCATGATCGTCGGCGTCGCCTGCGGAGAGCGCGACGATGCCATCGACGTCGCGGAACGGGGCGCCGACTATGTGGCCTTCGGCGACTTCGACGATCCCTCGCCCGCCGCCGCGACGATCGAACTGGCGGAGTGGTGGAGCGAGATCATGACCGTGCCCTGCGTCGGCGCCGGCTGCGACGGTGCGCGCGACGCGAGCCGCCTGGCCGCGGCGGGCGCCGACTTCATCGCGCTCGGCGCGGCCGCCTGGCCGGCCCTCGCGACCACGCTGCGAGACGTCGCAGCAGCGCTCGCCATTCCTGCCTCAAGTTAAGGGCGGCGTCCTTGCCCGAGGCCGGCTTGTTCACGCGCTGACGCGGGGGTTCTTGTAGGGGCGGCCGGCGGCCGCCCGTCTATCCGCCGCACGATGCTTCCTGATGCCGACCCGATGTGTCCGTCATACGGGCGGCCGCCGGCCGCCCCTACAAGAGTCCCGCCGATGTGATCGTTGTCACTGTACAAACGCCTTGCTCTGATATATAAAGACATTGTTATATAGTTATGAACTATAAAACGGCTCATGGCACGGACTGCTCATCGCCCTGACAGCGACCTCGCAGATCTCCTCGGCGGCCTGCGCGCCGTCGGTGAAGGGACCCGGCTGCGGATCCTCGCGCTGTGCGCCGAGGGCGATCTCACGGTCGGCGATCTCACGCAGATCCTCGGGCAGAGCCAGCCGCGGGTGTCGCGCCACCTGAAGCTGCTGTGCGAGGCCGGCGTGATCGAGCGGCTGCCGGAAGGAACGGCGGTCTTCCATCGGCTGGCCGACGGCGGCGCGGGCAGCGCGCTGGCGCAGCAGGTCCTGAAGCTGCTGCCGCGCGATGACGCCAAGCTCATGCTCGACCGCAAGCGGCTCGATGCCATCCGCGCCGAGCGCGCGGCCAGTGCTGCCGCCTATTTCCGCAAGAACGCCGCACGCTGGGGCGAACTACGCTCGCTCCATGTCGAGGAGACGCGCGTCGAGGCCGAGCTGCTGCGCCGCCTGCCGGACACGGGCATCGGCGACCTGCTGGACATCGGCACCGGGACCGGCCGCATCCTCGAGCTGGTGGCCGGGCGGGTCGGCCGCGTGATCGGCATCGACCTGTCGCGCGACATGCTGATCGTGGCGCGCGCCAACCTGCAGAGCGCCGGCCTTGGCAACTGCCAAGTCCGCCAAGCCGACATGTACCGCCTGCCCTGGACCGCGCCGAGTTTCGATGCCGTCACCATCCATCGCGTGCTGCATTTCGCCGAGGATCCCGCGCGCGTCATCGCCGAGGCGGCGCGCGTGCTGCGGCCGGGCGGGCGGCTGCTCATCGTCGATTTCGCGCCCCACGCGCTGGAGCGGCTGCGCAGCGAGCATGCCCATCGCCGGCTCGGCTTCGCCGACGACGAGGTCAACAAATGGTGCCGCGCCGCCGGCCTCAGGCCGGAGCCGGTGCAGCATCTGCCGGGCAAGCAGCTGACGGTCAGCATCTGGCAGGCGCTGCGCGGGCCGGCGCGGCCGGCGGCGACCGTCGGTGGGCGGAGGGCGGCGGCATGATCCATCGCCTGCGCCACGCCGCCGAGCGGACGCACCCGGCAATGTTCGCGGCCGCGCCGTCGCCGCCGACGGTGTCGTTCGAATTCTTCCCGCCGAAGAGCGAGGCCGCCGCGACCCAGCTGTGGTCGACCATCGGCGCGCTCGAGCCGCTGCGGCCGCGCTTCGTCTCCGTCACCTACGGCGCCGGCGGCAGCACGCGCGAGACCACCTTCCTCACGGTCACGCGCATCGCCCGCAATGTCGGGCTGGCGGCCGCCGCCCACCTCACCTGCGTCGGCAGCGGCCGGGCCGAGGTGCGCGCGCTCTTGCAGCGCTACTGGGAGGCCGGCATCCGCCATATCGTGGCCCTGCGCGGCGATCCCCCCGCCGACCCCGACTATCGGCCGCATCCCGACGGCTATGAATTCGCCGCCGATCTCGTGGCGGGCATCCGCGCGGTCGCCGACTTCGAGGTCAGCGTCGCCGCCTTTCCCGAGGTCCATCCGGCCGCGCGCGACGCCGACAGCGACCTCGACAACCTCAAGCGCAAGCTCGACGCCGGCGCGACGCGGGCGATCACCCAGTTCTTCTTCGACGCCGAGGTCTATCTGCGCTTCCGCGACCGCGCCGCCGCCGCCGGCATCCGGGCGCCGATCGTGCCGGGCATCCTGCCGGTCACCAACTTCGGCCAGGTGATCAAGTTCAGCCGCATGTGCGGCACGGCCATCCCACCCTGGCTCGTCGACCTCTTCGACGGCCTCGACGACGACCCGGAGACGCGCAAGCTGGTGGCCGCCATGGTCGCGACCGAGCAGTGCCGCCACCTCGCGGCGGAGGGCGTCGACAGCTTTCACTTCTACACCCTCAACCGCGCCGACCTCACGCTCGGCATCTGCCGGCGGCTGGGGCTCAGGCCGGCGACCGTGGCCGGCCTTGCCGGCGGCTTGGCTGCCGGGACGCCGCCGGTGGCAGTGGATCCTGCGATGGGGTGAAGGCGCTCAATTCGGCCGAGTAGCCGGCTGCACCAGCGTCAGCTGGTCTGCCAAGGAGGTGCATGTGACTATCGCCATCAAACCCGAGCTTGAACGCAAGATTGCCGACAAGGTGAAGAGCGGCCGCTACGCATCGGCCGATGACGTCGTCGCTGACGCCCTCGATGTGCTGGATCGGGTCGAAGAAGCCGAACGCGTGCGCGAGGCAGACCTCAGTGCCAAGGCCAAAGAGGGTTGGGCACAGGCCGAGCGCGACGAGAGCATCTCGCCCGATGTGGCCGTTGCCCGCCTATGGGACCGGATCAACCGGTGGCGCCGCGAACGGCATGAGACGGTATAGCCTCCCATCTGCGGCTGGATGCGTCGAGCGCGGGAATCAGAGTCAGGCACAGCGTCTCAAGTTTCCACGCGACCCGGTGCGCGGCGGATGGCCGGGCTGATGGAGGCGACAATCGCCACGAGGACCATTCCGACGGACAGGACCATCGCCGTCGTCAATGAGCCGAACGAATCCAGGAGATAGCCGGCGAGCAGAGAGCCCAGGGGAATGGCGCCCCAGGCGAGCAGGCTGATGACGCTGCCGACCTTGCCCTGCAGCTCGTCCGGCGTGATCAGCAGGCGATAGACGTCGAGCGCCACGTTCCAGAGCGGGCCGACGAACGCCATGAGGGCGAGAAGTCCGCCCAGGACGAACAGATTGTCGGCGAGGCCGATGCCCGGCAGCGCCAGCGCCCACACCCAGTTGGCGCCGATCACGATCGCCTTCATCGACAGGCGCCGCTGAAACCAGGGCGCGGCCAGCGAGCCGAGCACGCCGCCGACGCCGAAGCCCGCCAGCAGGAGGCCGATCGTCGTCGAGGAGGCGCCCTGCTCGCGGGCGATGACGATCACCAGCAGGTTGAGGGCCTGGAAGAGCAGGTTGCTGCCGGCGATCAGGAGCGCGGTCGCACGCAGGAAGGGTTGCCGCCACAGCCAGACGAGGGCCTGCGCGATCTCGGCGACGAAGGCGCCGCGCGCCGGCGGGCGCTCGCCCTGGAACTTGCTCTTGATCAGCAACAGCGCGGTCAACGAGGCGAGATAGGAGAGCGCGTCCGCCAGGAACGGCACGGTGCGGCCGAGGTCGAACAGGAAGCCGCCGAGCGGCTGGCCGAGCAAGGCGGCGCCGCGCTCGCGCGCCTCGATCTGCGAGAGTGCCAGCGGCAGATGGGTCGGATGCACGATATTCCGGACGGCCGCCGGCTCGGCCAGGCTGTGGAAGACGTAGAGGCTGCCTTCGATGAAGGAGACAGCGATGATCTGCGCGAGCGAGATGCTATCGAGCGCCAGTGCCAGCACGATGCTGGCCAGCGCGAGCGCGCGGCCGGCATCGCAGGCGATCATGATGACCTTCCGGTTCCAGCGGTCGACCAGCGCGCCGGCCGGGAGTTGCCACAGCAGGTAGGGGATGGTGGCGGCGAAGCCGGCCAGGCCGGCATCGGCCGGCGAGCCCGTGAGCGCCAGCACCAGCAGCGGATAGGCGATGGCCGAGGCGCGCGACCCCAGCACCGAGACGACGCTGCCGAACCAGAGGAGCCGGAAATCCCGGTTGGCCCGCAGCGGCGGCACGCCTTGGTCTTGCGCCTCGCCCTCGGCCATGCCCCGATCCCCGCGCGTGCTCGGAGGATGTCAGTCCGTTCCCGAGGGCGGACACTTGCCGGTCGACTCGCGCGTGATCAGCGAACAGCGCAAGTCCAGATGAACCGGCGGCGAGATGCGGCCCGCGAGTCGCTCGATCATGGTCGTCCATGCTTCCTGCGCGATTTCCTCGACCGGCTGATGGATGACCGACAGGAAGGGCCGCAGCGCAGTCATCCAAACGCTCTCGTCGAATGTGAGCAGCGAGATGGACTGCGGTATTTGCAGACCCGCGGACCAGATCGCACGCAGCGCCCCCATGGCGAGGATATGCGTCGAGGTGAAGACAGCCGTGGGGCGGTTCGGTTTCGCGAATACGCTCCGCATCGCCCGCTCACCGTCATCCGCCTTGTCGCCGGAAACGACCACACGCTCCTGCCCGGACAACCCCGCCTCATGCAGGGCCTCGCGGTAGCCCTGCACGCGCTCGGCGATGTTCCGCAACCCCATGTCCGACGCCAGCATGACGATGTTGCGGTGGCCGAGCGACAACAGGTGGCGAGTCCCTTCGTGTCCGGCCTCGATGTTGTCCACTGCGATGCTGTCGAAATCCATTTCGGCCGCGACCCGGTCGAACACGATGGTCGGAATGCCGCTGCGGCGCACATCGTCCAGCGCGGGCGATTTGTCGATGCAGGGGACCATGATCAGCCCGTCAGTCTGGCGGGCGATCAAGGCCTGAACCCGTTCGCGCTCGCGGCCTGTGTCCTCCTGCGATTCAGCGAGGAGGACCTGGTAGTTGCTGCCGGCGGCGAGCTCCTCGATCCGGCGCACGACCGCCGAAAAGAAGCTGGTCGTAATGTCCGGGACGACGATGCCGATCATGTGGGACCTGCGACTCCTCAGGCTGGCCGCGACCCGATTGGGGCTGTAGCGCATGGCGGCGATCGCATCGAGCACCCGCTGCCGCTTTTCCGGGCCGACGAAGCGCAGGCCGCGAAGCACGTTCGAGACCGTCGCGGTCGACACCCCGGCGGCCGCGGCAACGTCGCGCATGGTCGGACGATTGCTCGTCGCCATTTGCTCGCGGACGCGCCGGGCCTTGGGCGATGGCGTTGTCATGGCCTGGCACTCTCCTGAGTCCCACGAGCCCTGTGGTCGCCGTCAGCGCCCGCTCGGTGCGCAGACCGCACCTTTTCGGCGATCAGAGGCGCCAGATAGAACCTGACCGCCATCGCCGCGATCAGCGTGAAACCCCAGATGGCGAGAGTGAGATGCTGGTTGACTCCGAGAAGATTGAGGCCGGAAGAAATGACCTGGAGCACGATCAGGCTGATCATCACGCCGGCGATGCGCCCGAAGCCGCCGAAGGGGTCGATGCCGCCGAGCACGGCCGAGAGAATCGTGATCAGGAGGTAGGACTGCGCGTATTCGGCGCTGGCAGAATTGAAGCGCGCCATCATCAGCGTGCCCGCGAGGAAGCAGAGAACGCTCGACAAGGTGTAGACGCCGATGATCACCCGGCGCGTGTCGACGCCCGAATAGCGCGTCGCCTCGAGATTGGAACCGATCATGAAGACGCTGATGCCGAACGGCGTGCGGCTGAGCACGAGTCCGACGGCGGCCGCGGCGATGACAAGGAGGAGGAAGGGAGCCGGCAGATCGAACACTGTCCCGTTGCCGATCCATTGGAAAGCGTCGGGAAAGCCCGAGATGATGGTGCCGCGCGTGAGATAGATGCTGATGCCGTCGATCACCGACATGGTGCCGAGCGTGACCAGAATGGGATGGACGCCGAGAGTGGCTACCAGCGTGCCAGTGATGAGACCGACCAACGCCGAATAGACGAGGCCGGCAGCCAACGCCGCCGCGATGACGAGCGCGATATCGCCGGAACCCGTATCCGCCGCGATGTAGTGCGTCATGATCCAGGCCATGAGCAGCGCACATTGATTTGCGGTGGCGATGATCGCGAGATTGAGGCCGCCCGAGATCAAGGGAACGACCATCGCCAAGGCCAGGAGGCCGAGCTCCGGCATCTGGAACATCATCGACTGCACGGTGGCGATGGCGGGGAAACTCGACGGCAGCAAGATCGAGAAGAGGCCGACGAGCGCGATGAGAAGAATTGTCAAGCCGACGATGTCACCGCGCGCTCCCTGGCGCATTCGCCGGAGCAGACCGTCGATATCGAGTCGCCGGGGGGCGCCGACCTCGTCAGACACGGACAGCCTCCGCCGCCCGGATCACGCGCTGCCGCCGGCGCCCGGCGCGGCTCGACAATCCCGTGATGCTCGTCGACAGCAGAATGGCGAGACCGATCACGATCTGGAAAAAATAGGAGGATACGCCGAGGATGTTGAGCCCGTTCTGCAGCATCGCCAGAAGGATGATTCCGAGGATCACGCCGGGAACGCTGCCGATGCCGCCCGTGAGGCTGGCCCCTCCCAGCACCGCGGCGGCGAGTACGTTGAGTTCGTGGCCGACAAGGGCGTTCGGGACGGACTCGCCGACCCGATGCGCCTGGATCAGCCCGGCGAGTCCGGCCATGAAGCCGAGATATCCGTACGCGAGAACGTGCATGGCTGCGATGTTCACCCCGAGCCGGCGCGCGGCCTCGGGATTGCCGCCCATGGCGTAGAGCTGGCGGCCGGCCGATAGCCGCGTCATCAGGACAAACGTGAGGAGCACGGCGCCGAGCATGACCACCATCGGCAGCGTTATGCGTATCAAGTCGCCGCCCGCCGTCTGGCCTTCGTAGAACACGACACGCGTCGATAGCCAGTCAGGCAGGGTGTAGATCGACTTGCCGCCGCTGAAATACATGAGGAGCCCGAAATAGACGCTCATCGTGGCGATCGTGATGATGATCGACGTGATCCGAAGATAGTGGATCAGGACCGCGTTGATGGTGCCCAGGAGAGCGCCGACCCCGAGGCCGAACGGAATGCAGACGTAGGCCGGCCAACCGAGATCGGTGCCGACGAGGGCGGTCGCATATTGGGCGACGGACGCGGTCGCCGCGAAGGAGATATCGATGCCGCCGGAGACGAGCACCACGAACAACCCCATGGCGAGGATCGCGGTCACCGAGTAAGTCTCGACGAGATCGATGAAATTGGAGAGCGTGAAAAAATATGGGGAAAGGACGCTGAGCACGGCGCCGACGACGACCACGACGACGGCGAGATAGATCTCCGTCCGGCCGGAGAGACGTGCCACAAGGTCACGCATAGACGCGCTCCTCGAGCTCGTGTTCGGCGATTTCCCCGGGCAGGTGGCTGCCGAGCACTCTGCCCGCGCGCATATGAAGGATGCGATCACAGGCATAGTAGACCTCGGGGATTTCGTCCGAGATGAGAAGAATGCCGATGCCGCGCCCGGCGAGCTCCTGGATGATTTCGTAGATGCCTTGCTTGTTGCCGATGTCGACGCCGACGGTCGGCGAGTCCAGGATCAGAATCTTGGGATCGGTCGCCAGCCACTTCGCCAGGGCGACCCGCTGCTGGTTGCCGCCCGAAAGCTGCTGGACCGATGCCTCGACACTCGTCGTCCGGATGTTGAGGCGGGAAACCCAATTCGTCGCGGTAGCGCGCCGCACGCCAGGCTTGATCCAGCCGATCCGATTGGCGAGATGGCCGAGCACGGCGAGCACGAGGTTGTCCTTCACCGACTGGCGCATATTGAGGCCGAGATTGAGGCGGTCTTCGGAGAGATAGGCGATGCCGGCGCGGATGGCGTCCTGGTTCGATCGCAAGACGACGGGGCTCCCTTCGATACGGATTTCGCCGGCATCGGGACGCGTCATGCCGAACAGTGAGAGCGCCACTTCGGTCCGGCCCGCCCCGAGCAGTCCGGTCAGGCCGAGGACTTCACCGCGATGCAGGGTGAACGAAACGTCGGCGAATTCTCCCGTGCGCGTCAGTCCAGTGATCTCGAGAAGCGGCGCCGCTTTCGCAACGTCGCGAGCGACGATCTTGTGCTCGATCGACAACCCCGTCATCAGCTCGGCAAGGCGCGTGGCGTCGATCTCGCTCGGCGGATAGGTCCCGACCTTGCGTCCGTCGCGGAGCACCGTCACGCGCTCGGCGATTTCGACCACCTCTTCGAGGCGGTGGCTCACGAAGACGATCGCGATGCCCTGACTCTTCAGCCGGGCGACGATGCCGAGGAGCAGTTTCACTTCGGCGCGGGTGAGCGATGCCGTCGGCTCGTCCATGATGAGGAGGCGGGCCTCCGCGGCAAGCCCGCGGCAGATGGCGATGACCTGGCGTTCGGCGATGGAGAAACTCGCCACCGGTCTGTCGAGCGGCAGCGTGAAGCCGAGCCGCGCCAGTGCGGCCGCCGCCACCGCGCGCATCTTCCGCCGCTCGACAGGACGGGCAAGGCCGCCGAGGACCGCATCGATCGCAATGTTCTCCGCGACAGACAGATTCGGAAACAGCGACAGGTCCTGATAGATCACGTGAATGCCGAGCGCCTTTGCCAGTGGAGGCGTGATGCTCGCATGGGGGACGCCGTCGACCTCGATCACCGTGCCGGCATCCGGTTGATGGACGCCCGACACGAGCTTGATCATCGTCGATTTGCCGGAACCGTTCTCGCCGACGAGGCAATGCACCTCGCCCGGCATCACGTCCCAATCGACCGCATCGAGCGCGACGACGCCGCCGAACCGCTTCGTCGCTCGAGTGAGGCGGAGGAATGCTGGAGTGGACATGGCTCTAGGCCCGAGCGCAACGGAAGCACCGCCATCCGCTAGGCGGCGCGGGATGCGCACCTTTCGATGCGCACCCCGACACTAGCAGGGATACGACGTCAGAGTCCCATTGCCGCCAATTTGTCGACGCTGTCCTTGTCGATCTTCTCGAGCTTGGCGGCCATCACGCTGCGCGCCTTCGCATCGACCGCCATCGCCCCGACGCCCGGCATGTCCATGCCGTCGGTCAGCGGCTGGCCCTTGGCGAGCATGACGCCCATGCGGACGATGACCTCGCCGGCGAGTTCCGGGTTCCACATGTAGCCCAGGCGAATCGTGCCGTCCTTGACGAACTTGGCGCCCTGTCCGGGAGAAAACGAGCCGACCAGTGCGATCTCCTTTGCCTTGCCCTTTTCCTCGAGCGCGCGAGCGGCGCCGATCGGGCCCTGGCTGCCGAAGGTGAGGATGCCCTTGAGGTCGGGAATCGCGCGCATCTCGTCGAGCGCGGTCTTGTAGCTGTCATCGACGCTCTCGGCGACGCCGAAGCGATCGGCGGCGAGCTCCATGTTCGGATAGTGCGCCTTCTGATAGGCGATGGCGAAATCCGCCCACTTGTTGTGCAACGGCACGGTGAGCGAGCCGACATAGACGATGTATTTCCCCTTCTCGCCCATCTCCTTGGCGATGGCCTTCATGTGCTCGACGCCGTAGTTCTCGGCCGTGGTCAGCTCCATGTCCCAATCGTTGAAGGCCTGATCGGGTGATTCATGGGTGATGACCTTGATGCCCGCCTCTTGCGCGCGCTTGAAGACCGGCTCGAGGGCCTTGGCATCGTTGGGCACGACCGCGATGACGTCGACATGGCGGGCAATCAGGTCTTCCACGGCCTTGACCTGCTGCGCGGCATCGGCCTGCGTCGGTCCGACCATCCAGGCGTCGGCGCCGGTCTCGCCCGCCGCCTTCTTGATTCCGGCTTCCATCGCATTGAACCAGGGGATGCCGCCGATCTTCACGACCACGCCGATCGTGGGCTTATTGGAGTCTGCCCAGGCCGTCCCGACGGTTGCCGACAGGATCAAGGCAAACGCCGCGGCAGACGCATAACGCATGGAAAGTCGCATGTTGGTGTCCTCCCTTTTCTTCGTAGATTGCTGGAGCGAAGCGCACAGTATATCGATTTATTAATCGATTTACCGACTATGGCTTGGCCGGGTAGGGAGTCAAGTCCTTACGCGCAGCGGACTCCTCGCTCCTGGGCGAAATGTTCGGAATAGCCGGCGATGGAGGCACCGGCATTCGATCTCAGATTGGTGTTCGTCGCGCCAAGCGCGATCCGGTCGCTTTCGATCGTCGTCGCTCTCATCGTCCTGATGTCATCGGGTCGGGACGGACTGTAGGACTCGATCCATGAGATGGCCGTCAAACTCGTCCTCGGCGTCCGACGCGGCCGGACGAAGGTGTGATAACCGTGATTTCCCGCCGTCTCCGGGTTGTAACCGTGGACTCGGTCGGACCAAGCTGTTAGCTTCCGCGCCGCCTTTTCCGGCCCTCCCAGCAAGATAGTCAGCGTCATGAAGATCAACGGCAACGAGATCCGTCAGGGTTACATCCTGGAGTATCAGGGCAAGCTCTGGCGCGCGGTCAAGGCGCAGCAGGTGCAGATGGGCAACTGGCGCTCCTATTGGCAGGTGGAGCTGAAGGACATCAAGGCGGGCACCAAGCTCAACGAGCGCTTCGGCTCGAGCGACGTGGTCGAGCGGGTGCGGCTCGACGAGAAGGACTATCAATTCCTCTTCAAGGAAGGCGATCAATTCACCTTCATGGACACCGAGAACTACGAGCAGATCACCCTGACCGCAGAGGCGATCGGCGACGGCGCGGTGTATCTCAAGGACGGCATGATGGTCACCATCCAGAGCCACGAGGGCGCGGCGCTGTCGGTGGCGCTGCCGGACACGGTGACGATGGAGATCGTCGAGGCCGATCCGGTGGTGAAGGGCCAGACCGCCTCGTCGTCCTACAAGCCCGCCAAGCTCGAGAACGGCGTGCGCGTCATGGTGCCGCCGCACATTGCCGCCGGCACGCGCATCGTCGTCAACACGGCGGACGGCAGCTACGTCGAGCGGGCCAAGGATTGAGCGCGCCAGCCGGCGGGCGGGCTCCTTAGATGGCAACGCGCTCGCCCACCATCAACGTGATGGTCCGCGCCGCCGAGCGGGCCGCGCGCGACCTCAAGCGCGATTTCGGCGAGGTCGAGCAGCTGCAGACCTCGCGCAAGGGCCCCGGTGATTTCGTCTCGGCGGCCGACCTGAAATCCGAGCGCGTGCTCCACCAGGAGCTGCAGAAGGCGCGGCCCGGCTACGGCTTCCTGATGGAAGAGAGCGGCACGGTGGCCGGCAGCGACCCCGAGCATCGCTGGCTCATCGACCCGCTCGACGGCACCACGAACTTCCTCCACGGCATCCCGCATTTTTCCATCTCGATCGGGCTCGAGCGCGGCGGCGATCTCGTCGCCGGCGTCGTCTACGACCCCATCAAGGACGAGATGTTCTGGGCCGAGAAGGGCATCGGCGCCTATCTCAACGACCGCCGCATCCGCGTCTCGTCCCGGCGCAACCTCGAGGATGCGCTGCTGGTCACGGGCATCACGCCGCGGCACCGGGCCGAAGAGGCCGAGCGCGCCGCGTTCGTCGCCCAGTTCGACGCCGCCGTGGCGGCCAGCGCCGGCGTCCGCCGGTCCGGCAGCGCCGCGCTCGACCTCGCCTATGTGGCGGCCGGGCGCTACGAGGGCTTCTGGGAGAACCACCTGTCGCCCTGGGACATCGCGGCCGGCATCGTGCTGGTGCGCGAGGCCGGCGGCTATGTCAGCGAGGTCGACGGCGGCGCCGACATGCTGGCGACTGGCAGCACCTTTGCCGCCAACGCCCATCTGCACGAGGCCGTCGGCAAGCTGCTGCGCACGGCCGCGGCCGCCCCGCTACCGGTCCGCGACAAGCGCGCGGGCTGAGTCCCAAGGCGGTTGTCGCCTTCCGGCCGCCTGGACTATAGTGCGGGCGCCATGGAACGGCATGGCCCACACGAAGGGGAAGTCCTTAGCATCATGACCGAATTCAACTTTTCTCGACGCCGTCGCCTGCTCGTGCCGGCGCTCCCGATGGCGGCTGCCCTCGCCGGCGCGCTGCTGTGCGCGGCCGGGCCCGTCGCCGCCGAGGACGCCGCCAACCCGAACGTGATCGTCGACGACAGTGCGCTCGACGGCCCGGCCGGCGCCAACGCGAACGGCACGGAGGTGCTGCCGGCGCCAACGCACCAGCCGATGAGCCGATTGGTAACCGAAGGCCAAAGTGCGGTGGAAGCCTCGACACCGCCGCAGACGACCTCCGACACCACCTTCTCGGCGGTGCCGACGACGCCCATCGAATCGATCGGCCTCAACGGAACCGGGGAACCGGGCGAGGCGACGGCGCCGGCCGCCGAGCCGCCGGCCGCGACCACTCCCACCGACTTCTCGAATACGACCGCGAACGATGCATCGAGCCAGCCCGCGGCGACGGCTCCGGCCGCCGACGCGCAGACTGCCGAGACCACGGCGCCCGCCGCCGGAACCGCGGCTGCCGACCCACAGACCGCGTCCAAGCCGCCGATCGACGGCATGGTGCGCCTGACGTTCGATCCGGACTCCTCGACAATCTCGGACGCCGCCAAGGCCCAGCTCGGCCCGCTCGTCGAGAAGCTCAATACCGACGTGCTGCTGCGGGTGCAGGTTCTGGCCTATGCCGCCGGCGACGATAACGCCTCGTCGCACGCGCGCGGCGTTTCGCTCGCGCGGGCGCTTGCCATGCGCAACTATCTCACGGCCCAGGGCATCCCCATGGAGCGCCTGGACATCAAGGCGCTCGGCAACGCGGCGCAGGAGGAACCGGCCGACCGGGTCGATCTCGTGCCCCTGGCGGAATGACCGATCGCGCCCCGGGGCCGAGATCCGCAGCGACGCCGGGAGAGGTCATGACACGACCGACGCGCTATCTCGCCTGGATGGCGGTCGGGCTCGTTGCCGCGGCCGTGCTGGCCGTGCTGCTGCATGAGCAGCTCTTCAACGCCTACCAGCACAATCCCGGTCTGAACTTCGGCATCGTCGTCGTCTTCCTCATCGGCGTGGTCTACATCTTCTGGCAGGTGCTGCGCCTCAACCGCGAGATCACCTGGATCGAACGCTTCCGCACCGGCCAGATGGACTCGACCAACTATCATCCGCCGCAGCTGCTGGCGCCGATGGCCGCCATGATCGGCGCCCGCAAGGGCAAGCTCAGCCTCTCCGCCCTCTCGCTGCGCTCGGTGCTCGACGGCATCAATGCCCGCCTCGACGAAAGCCACGACATCGCCCGCTACTTCATCGGCCTGATGGTCTTCCTGGGCCTGCTCGGCACCTTCTGGGGCCTGCTGCAGACCATCGGCGGCGTCGCCGATGCGCTGAAGACCATCACCGTGACCGGCGACGCCCAGGATCTCTTCGCCAACCTAAAGTCGGGCCTGCAGGCGCCGCTCGCCGGCATGGGTACGGCCTTCAGCTCCTCGCTGCTCGGCCTCGCCGGCTCGCTCATCCTCGGCTATCTCGAGCTGCAGGCGAGCCAGTCCCACAACCGCTTCTTCAACGAGCTGGAAGACTGGCTGTCCGGCATGACCCGGCTCACGGGCGGCGGGCCGATCGGGGAGTCCGAGCAGTCGGTGCCGGCCTACATCCAGGCCCTGCTGGAGCAGACGGCCGACAGCCTGGAAAACCTGCAGCGCACGATGTCGCGCGGCGAGGAGAGCCGCATCCAGGCCAACACCAACCTGCAAGGGCTGGTGGAACGGCTCGGCGTGCTGACCGACCAGATGCGGACCCAACAGCAGCTGATGACCCAGCTGGCGGAGACCCAGGGCGAGGTGCGGCCGCTGCTGACGCGCCTGACCGAGCTCGCCAAATCCGGCGGCTTCGGCATCGACGAGTCCAGCCGCAACCACCTGCGCAACGTCGACCTGCAGATGAACCGCCTGCTTGAAGAGTTGACCACGGGTCGCCAAGTGTCGACGCAGGAGCTGACGCGCGAGATCCGCATGGTCGCCCGCACCATCGCCGCCATCGCCGAAGAAAGCCAACGCTAGGAGGGCGCCGACACCATGGCCGCCATCGCCGCCGGACGCGGACGCCGCCGTCAGTTCGACCCCTGGCCCGGCTATGTCGACGTCCTCAGCACCCTGCTGATGGTCGTCATCTTCGTGCTGATGGTGTTCGTCATCGCCCAGGTGTTCCTGTCGCATGCGTTGAACCAAAGCGACAAGGAGCTGCTGCAGAAGAACCGGGAGGTCGAGGAAAAAAATCAGCAGCTCGTCCTCAAGGACACGACGATCGAGCAGCTGCAGCGCGACGTCCACGATCTCGCCGGCCAGCTGCAGGGCGCCAACAAGGCGCGCGACAATGCCGAGCAGCAATTGACCGTCATCCTGGCCCAGCGGGACTCGCTGGCGGCGAGCCTGGCGGATACCAATGCGCAGCTGGCCAATGCCGACGACAAGACGGCCGGCCTCGAAGCCCAGATCCAGCAGCTGTTGAAGGCGGGGGAGAGCGACAAGACCGCGCTGCTGGCCACGCGCGCCGAACTGGACAAGGCCTACAAGCTCTCCGACGAGAACAAGGCGGCGTTGCTCGCCGCCCTGGCCGAGGTCGAGGCCGGCAAGAAGAGCGCCGCCGACACCAAGGCCACGCTCGAGGCCGCGCTCGCCGCCGCCCGCGCCGAGGCCGAGAAGGCCGGCAAGCTGACCGCCGAGCAGAAGGCGGCGCTGGACCAGAAGCTCACGGAGCTCGCGAACGCCTACAAGACGATCGACGCCGACAAGGACAAGATCCAGACCACGCTCGCGGAACTCGCCGCGCTGCAGAAGGCGCGCGACGATCTGGCGAAGCAGGCCGCCGAACAGCAGGCCGCGCTGACGGCCGCCCAGAGCGCCTCCGAACAGGCCGGCAAACTCTCGGCCGAGCAGAAGGCGCAGCTGGAGCAGAAGCTGGCCGAGCTGGAGAACGCGTACAAGACCGTCTCCGCCGACAAGGAGAAGATCGATACCATGCTGGCGGAGATCGCCGCGCTCGAGAAGCTGCGCGACGATCTGGCCAAGCAGGTCGCCGACAGCCAGGCCGCCTTGGCCACGGCGCAGTCCGAGAACGAGAAGGCTTTCAAGACCACGGCCGATCAGAAGGCCGCGCTGGAACAGAAGCTCGTCGAACTCGAGAACGCCTACAAGACCATCGATGCCGACAAGGCCAAGGTGCAGACGCTGCTCGGCGACATCGCCGCGCTCGAGTCCCTGCGCGACGAGCTTTCCAAGCGGCTGTTCGCCAGCGACGAGGCGTCGAAAAAGAATGCGGCGGACGCCGAGAAGGCCGGCAACGAGCTGGCCGAAGAGAAGAAGCTGAGCGACACCCAGCGCCTGCAGGTCGAGCTGCTGAACCAGCAGGTGCTGGCGCTGCGCCAGCAGCTGGCCCAGCTGGCGACGGCGCTCGACGCCTCCGACGCCAAGGCCAAGGATCAGGGCGTGCAGATCGCCGATCTCGGCAAGCGGCTGAACGTGGCGCTCGCCAACAAGGTGGCGGAGCTGGCCGGCTATCGCTCCGAGTTCTTCGGCAAGCTCAAGCAGGTGCTGGGCGACCGCCCGGACATCCAGGTCGTCGGCGACCGCTTCGTGTTCCAGTCGGAGGTCCTGTTCGACGTCGGCTCGGCCGACATCCAGGACGCCGGCAAGCAGCAGCTCGCGCAATTCGCGAAGACGCTGCTGGAGATCGCGGCCAAGATCCCCAACGACATCGATTGGATCCTGCGCGTCGACGGCCACACCGACAAGCGGCCGATCAACACTTATCAGTTCCACTCGAACTGGGAACTCTCGTCGGCGCGCGCCATCGCCGTGGTCAATTTCCTGCAGAGCCAGGGCGTGCCCTACAACCGCCTGGTCGCCGCCGGCTTCGCCGAATTCCGCCCGCTCGATTCCGCCGACGACGAGATCGCCTATCGCCGCAACCGCCGGATCGAGCTGAAGCTGGATCAGAGATAGCTGTCAGCCGTCACGCAGCAGGATTGCTTGCTATGCCACACTCGGCCTCGCGTTTCCTCCCGTGTCACCCCGGCGAAAGCCGGGGCCCATAAACACCGATGTTGCCACCGAGCGACGCTGCCAGCCGCAGCTCGGAGCGCTACTGGCACTTTCCGAGTGTATGGTTACCGGCTTTCGCCGGTATGACAGTGAAAGGGTATGGGGCCTTATGTTAGTGCCTATGGGCTTTCGCCGGGGTGACAGCCGAACCCTGGACTTCCGAAGGTGCCTATTTCATTTCTGATAGCTGATAGCTGAGAGCAGACAGCTGAAAGCCAAACTCACCTTCCACCCTCTGACACCCGACCGCTGGGACGATCTCGAGCGCCTGTTCGGGCCGGAGCGCGGGGCCGACAGCGGCTGCTGGTGCATGTTCTGGCGGCTGCGGCGCTCGGAGTTCCACGCCCTCGGCAAGGTGAAGCGCAAGGCGGCGTTCCGCAAGCTCGTGAAGGCCGGCGCGCCGCTCGGCATCCTCGCCTATGAGAGCATGCGGCCGATCGGCTGGTGCGCGCTGGCGCCCCGCGACTCGACGCCATCGCTCGACCGCTCGCCCGTGTGCAAGCCGGTCGACGACAAGCCGGTCTGGTCGATCACCTGCTTCTTCGTCGATCCGAAAGCGCGGCGTGACGGCGTGATGGCGGCACTGATCGAAGCGGCCGTCAAACACGCCAGGCAACACGGGGCAAAGATTCTCGAGGCCTATCCGCGCGACACCGGCGGCGCCCGCATCGACTCGGCGAGCGGTTATGTCGGCGTCGTCGAGCCGTTCCTCGCCCAGGGCTTCCAGGAGGTCGCGCGCCGCACCCCGAAGCGGCCGGTCATGCGGCGCTACCTGTAGGCCCGTAGGGGCGACCGGCAGGTCGCCCGTGCATCCCATCGCGCGACGATCGCCGGAAAGATTCACCGCAGAGGCGCAGAGGCGCAGAGAAGAAAGGGCAGTCCTGTGTTCATGTCTTGCAGATGGGTGGTCTCGCGCCCCTCCTCTGCGTCTCTGCGTCTCTGCGGTTCAATCTTCTTCTTATCCTGCGGCGGATAGGCGGGCGACCTGCCGGTCGCCCCTACAACGGATGTTCCGCGCTACGACGCGGCGCGCTCGGTGGAGAGCGCATCCTCGGCTGCTTCCGCCTGGTCGAACTGCAGCGCGGCCAGGTGGGCATAGAGCCCGCCCTTGCGGCTGAGTTCGGCGTGCGTGCCCTCTTCGACGATGCGGCCGTGATCCATGACGATGATGCGGTCGGCCTTCAGGATCGTCGCGAGGCGATGGGCGATGACCAGGGTGGTGCGGCCGTTCATCAGCCGGTCGAGGGCCTGCTGCACGACCCGCTCGCTTTCGGCATCGAGGGCGCTGGTGGCCTCGTCCAGCAGCAATACGGCGGGATTGCGCAGCACCGCCCGGGCGATGGCGATGCGCTGGCGCTGACCGCCGGAGAGCCGCACGCCGCGCTCGCCCAGATGGGTGCGGAAGCCCTCGGGCAGACGATCGAGGAATTCGGTGGCGTGGGCGGCATCGGCGGCGGCGCGCACCTCGGAATCGCTCGCATCCGGGCGGCCGTAGCGGATGTTGTCCCAGGCATCGCCGGAAAACACCACCGGCTCCTGCGCCACCAGGCCGATGCGTGCGCGCACGGCCTCCGGCGCCGCCGCGCGCAGATCGACGCCGTCGATGGCGACGGCGCCGCCCTGCGGATCGTAGAAGCGCAGCAGCAGCTGAAACACCGTGGTCTTGCCGGCGCCGGAGGGGCCGACGATCGCCACCCGCTCGCCCGGCGCCACCGCCAGATCGAAGCGATCGAGCGCCGACCGCTCGGGCCGCGAGGGATAGTGGAACTGCACGCTCTCGAAGCGCACGGCGCCGCGCGCGGGCTCCGGCAGCGGCGTCGCCACGGGCGGCGCGGCGATGGCCGGCCGGGTTTCCAGCAGTTCCACCAGCCGCTCGATGGCGCCGGCCGCCCGCTGAACATCGCCCGCCACCTCCGCAAGAGCGCCGACGGCGCCGGCGGCGAAGGCGGCGTAGATGATGAAGGCCGAGAGATCGCCGCCGGTGATCCTGCCCGCCAGCACGTCGTGGCCGCCGAGCCACAGCACCACCGCGATGGCGCCGAATACGAGCAGCATGACGACGGCGACCAGGAGGGCGCGGGCCCGGACATAGGACATCGCCGTGGCGACCGTGCTCTCGATGCGCTGGGAAAAGGCGCGGCGGTCGATGGCCTCGTGGGTGAAGGCCTGCACGGTGCGCACGGCCTCCAGGGTCTCGCCGGCATAGGCGCTGACGTCGGCGACGCGGTCCTGGGTGGCGCGCGACAGCCGGCGCACCCGGCGGCCGAAGAGCACGATGGGCAGCACCACCAGCGGCACGACCAGGAGGGCGAGGCCGGTCAGCTTCGGGCTGGTGACGAGCATCATGACGGTGCCGCCGACGAACAGCAGCAGGTTGCGGAGCGCGACCGAGGCCGACGAGCCGACCAGCGTCTGCAGCAGCGTCGTGTCCGTCGTGATGCGGGAGAGCACCTCGCCCGTCCGCGTCATTTCGAAGAAGCCCGGGCTGAGGCCGATGACATGATCGTAGACGGTGCGCCGGATGTCGGCGACGACGCGCTCGCCCAGCCATGACACCAGCGAGACCCGCACATAGGTGGCGCCGGCCAGCACGAAAGTGCCGCCGATGATGGCGGCCAGGGCGTGGTCGAGCAGGTCCCGGTTGCCCTTGCCGAAGCCCTGATCGATCAGCGCGCCGATGCCGCGGCCGAGCGCCAGCACCGTGCTGGCGGCGATCGTCGCCGCAATGATCGCGCCGACGACGTGCCAACGGTACGGGCGCACGAACGGCCAGAGGCGGCTGAGCCGGCGCAAATCGCGGCCCTTCGCGCGTTCGCGGCTGGCGGAGCTGTCTGGCTTCTGGCTAGGCTCGCTCATTCGATGGTCGTCAACTCCGTCGGCCGGCGGCGGATGCTAACCGCCCCCCTCGCCCCCCACCACGTCTAATTGAGGGTTAACAACGGGACAGGAGGTCGCATTCCCCCCGGCCCGATCACGACGGCCGACGGTCCGTGATTTCCACCCCGCGATGTCCGCTGACGGTCTTTGCGCGGTCGCTCGGTGAGGCAGGGCGTTGAGGCAGCATCGCGCCATTTTCGGAAGCTTAGGTTGGCTTTGCCTGACGCTCACACTGGTCCACCCAGAGCACATACAGTGCGGCAAACAGTGCCGTTAGCGACGAAAGCAGCATCACGCCAAGGAGCGCGTAAGCGCTATTGTCCTCAGTCAGGACCGCGCCGGTTATCGAGGATATCACTGCACCTCCGGCCACCGTCAGCGCCCCCGCCAGGCCCGAGGCGCTTCCCGCCAGCTGGGGTTGCACCGACAGCGCGCCGGCACTGGCGCTCGGCATGGTCAGCCCATTGCCTAGGCCGACAAACATGCACGGGCCAAAGAGCGACATCACGTGCACGGCTCCGGCCAGAAACAGCGCGAGCCCGACCACAAGCCCGGCGCAGGCGACAATCCTTCCCGCAATCATCATCGTGGTCAGCGGATACCGGTTCGCGTAGCGGCCAGAGAGGAAGCTGCCCAGCACAAAGCCTGCCGTAATGGTCCCCATATAGAAGCCGAGCGTTGCAGGTGGCATCTCGAAAACCGCCTTCGCCGCCAACGGCGCGCCGCCCAGGAAGGCATAAAATGCCCCCGTCGAAAATGCCATGCAAAGCGCATAGGCCCAGAACCGCCGCGACCGGAAGAGCTCCGGATACGTCCGAAACTGCTTCATGATGGTATCTGACGGGGCCTTGTTCGTTTCGGACAGATCAACCCAGCACAAGGCGAGTACCGCGACGCCAAAAACGACGAAGGCCCAGAAACTCGCACGCCAGCCAAACAACTCGTCCAGCAGCCCGCCGAACATTGGACCCAGCATGGGTGCAACCGCCCACGCCATTGCGGCATAGCCAATCAGGCTTGCCGTTTCCTGCTCAGGCGACGAATCCCGGATGACAGCAAGCGACACTGCATAGCCGGAAACAATCGTGGCCTGCAGCAGCCGAAAGACAAGAAAGATCCAAATATCGGTTGCCAGCACGCAGCCCAGCGATGCCAGAATGAATATCGCCAGTCCCGCCAGAAGTATCGGTCGCCGCCCGAACCGGTCCGACAAAGGCCCCATGATCAGCTGCAATACCGCGGCAATCCCCGCGTAGCCTGCGATCGACAGATTCACGAGCGCATAGTCGGCCTGAAACTCCTGCGCTATGTTCGACAGCGAGGGCAGAAACATGTTCACCGGCAGCACCGCAAGCGCCGCGAGCAAGATCAGCGTGAACAATCTCGGCGGAGAGGTGGCGGCGGAAATCATCAGGTCCCTTCGGAGCAGCCCGGCATCGACAGTATTTGCGCGCAAAAAAAAGCCCCCGATCTCCGTCGGGGGCGCATGGGGTGTCGGTATGGTGTCCGTTACCGGTCCATGCGCCAACTCCCCACGACGGTGACTACCAATTTCATACCGAGATGCTCCTGAATTTGAGGAGCGATGTTAGGTGTGACGTTAGATGGCGTCAACAGCGACACCAGCAAATCTCGTGACGCGGCGGCGGATGCTAGCGGCCTCCCTCGCCGTCCACCACGTCTAATTGACGGTTAACAACAGGACAGGCGGTCGCATTCCCCCTGGCCCGACCTCGACGGCCAACACCCCGTGATTTCCACCACGTGGCCTCGAACAGCCTGTCTCAGCGTTTTCCCCTGGGCACCAGGCAGAAAGCCAGTGCAGTTGCGAGTCCGTATGCAGCCAAGGCGATGCCGACCAACGCGAAGACGGCCCAAGCAGGTGCCGGCAGGCAGGTCGAACTCCGCGTCTGATTGCGATGAGCGGTCAGCCGCCCAATCTGTTCTTGGTCGCGCGAAGAATGTCGTCCGATAGCTTGGGATCGTTCACCGCCCGGGCGAGCACGAGTGCCCCGACCAGGGAGGCGACGGTCGCGAGCGCCTTCTCCTCGCGTTGCCGTTGCTTCAGGCCGGAACCCATTCGGCCGCTCAGCCGCCCGATCATGCCCCGCACTCCGGCTGTGAAACGCTCTCGCACGCCTCTGCTTTGGCGCGGCATCTCACAACACAGGGCTGCGAAGGGGCAGCCGCTTCCCGGCATGTCCCGGTGCGCCGCCGAAAGGTATTCTGAAACGTAGTCGCTGAGAGCAAATACCTCAGGTACTTCTTGCCCTTTGGCGGCTATCGCGTAGGCCACTGCTTCTTCGACGAGCCGTTCCTTGGAGCCAAACTGACTGTACAGGCTGCCGTGAGTCATCCCGGCCGCCTCGGTCAGCGCGTCAACGCCGACGCCGGAGATGCCGCGCTCTCGCATGAGGCGTGAGGCGGCCTTGAGGATACGCTCGCGATTTTCGGCAGCCTGTTCTTTTGAAACGCGCATGTCGGAATTCCCGGGTCAGGGCGGGGGTCTTGACAATTATAATTACGATCGTCATGTAATACAATCATTACGGTCGTCATCAAAAAGCGGTGGGGATCGGCGCCGTCGTCAGGAGAAGGTCATGACCAAGATCAAGGCAAGGATCGCACTCGTTACCGGCGCTTCGTCAGGCATCGGCGAAGCCACGGCGGAGCGGCTCGCGAAAGCTGGCTACAAGGTCTACGGCACCAGCAGACGGGGAGCCCAAGCAGGCAAACGATCGTTCGAGATGCTGCCCCTCGACGTGACCAGCGACGAATCCGTGGAGGCTGCCGTCAGCGAAGTGATGCGGCGCCACGGTCGCATCGATCTGCTCGTGAACAACGCGGGCTTCGGTGTTGCCCCCGCCGGAGCCGAAGAGAGCTCGCTCGATCAGGCCCGGTCGATCTTCGAAACGAACTTCTTCGGGCTTGTCCGGATGACGCGCGCCGTCGTGCCGCACATGCGACGTCAGGGGAGTGGTCGCATCATCAACATCGGCTCCGTGCTTGGCTTTCTGCCGATGCCGTATGGCGCGCTCTATGCCGCCACCAAGCACGCAGTAGAAGGCTATTCGGAATCGCTCGACCACGAGCTCCGCACGAGGGGCATCCGGGTCTCCGTCATCGAGCCGGCGTACACGAAGACGCCATTCGACGCGAACTTCATGGAACCGGACGCCAAGCTCGATGAGTATCGCGAGGCTCGTGCGGGCATGAGCAAGCGGGTGAGCGAAGTGATGGCAACCGCCGAACCGCCTGGCGTCGTTGCAGACACCGTGCTGAAGGCGGCCAACGCGGCGCGCCCGAAGATCCGATACGCGGCCGGTCGCCTTGCGAACCGCCTGCGATTGCTTCGCAGATTTGCGCCTGCTGGCGTGGTGGACGCCGGGATTCGAAAGGACCTGCGGCTTGATATTTCGGCGGCCTAGCTGCCTCGCACCCGGGCCACACGGACAGGCAAACATGAAAGCGCTCGTCTTCATGCGGTATGGCGGAGCCGATCACATCGCGTTCGCTGATACGCCTCGGCCAGTGCCCAAGCCGGACGAAATTCTCGTTCAGGTCCACGCCGCTGGCTTGAACCCGATCGACTACATGATCCCGAAAGGAACGTTTAAGCCTATCCTCCGGTTTCAGCTTCCTGCCACGCTGGCCAGCGATTTGGCGGGTGTCGTGGTCGAGATTGGAAGTCGCGTGACTCGCTTCAAGCCGGGCGATGCCGTCTTCGCCAGTATCTTCGACCTGAGCGCCGGCGCTCTCGCCGAATCTGCGCTCGTGCCCGAGAGCGCCGCCGCGCTCAAACCGCCAAATCTCGACTTTGTGCAAGCGGCCTCGATCCCGATGGTCGGATTGACGTCGTGGCAGGCGCTCAAGGAGCGTGCGCACCTCAAGCCCGGCAACAAGGTGTTCATCCCCGCAGGCTCCGGAGGCATTGGCACGTTCGCGATCCAGCTCGCGAAATACCTTGGAGCAAAGGTGGGGACGACAACCAGCACCGGAAACGTGGATCTGGTGCGGAGCCTCGGCGCCGATGAGGTGATTGATTACAAGAAGCAGGAATTTGAGGATGCGCTGCGGGACTATGATGCCGTGCTGGGCACAGTCAGGGGCGACGCGCTCGAAAAATCCCTTCGGATTCTGAATCCTAAGAGCACCGTCGTCTCGCTCATCGGGCCACCGGACGCCGTGTTCGCTCGCGCCCGAGGCATGAACTTTTTCATGGTGTTCTTGTTCGGGTTGCTGAGCCGCAAGATAATTCGCCGCGCCAAAAAGCGCGGCGCCGCGTATTCGTTCCTGTTCGTGCACCCAGACGGTGGTCAACTCGCAGAGATCGGTGAGCTTCTCAAGGCAGGGTGCATTCGGCCGGTGATAGATAAGGTATTTCCGTTCGAGCAAGCGAAGGAGGCTCTTGCGTATCTCGAGCAGGGTCGAGCCAAGGGGAAGGTCGTTGTCCAGATGAAGTAATGGCGTCGACGTTGGCTGTCGATCGCGGTTCCCCGAACTGACTATCCTCTTGCGCGAAGCGTCGAGCGCTCAGATCTCATGCCGTAGGTGCGTCAATCGCGACGCCATGTCTGGAAGCGATAGCAACGAGCTTCCCGATGTCCGGCACACCTGCGGACGCGGCGTCGAATTCTGCGAACATCTGATCGAGGCCGCAACTCGGCGGGCGCACGCCGTATTGGGACAGAGGCCTCTGAGAAAAACGTCCCCTCAGGGTCACATGCGGCCAGTGAGACGGGGTCGGCAGCGGGGCGGCTGTCACTTCGATAGCGGACGCTGCGGCACAGCGAGTTCTTTTGATGAATCGACAAAGTTCGCCGCCTTGTCGACAGTATGGAAGCCGGCTTTCGCCTCACCTTACCCCACCTCCTCTCCGCGCTCGATCTGCCGGATCGTCCGCCAGCAGTCGCGCAGGAAGGCGCTGACGGAGCGCCGCCGGGCCATGGCCTCGGCCGTAAAGGCGCCGTGCTTGAGCGCGTGGCGGTTGCCGGCGGGCGCCCCCCAGTTGCGGACGCCGCCATGGCGGCGGCAGCGGCGCTTGCCGGCGGCGGGCGGTCGGGGACAGAGTCCGCCGCCGCGCAGGCGCGCGCCGCAGGTCGCCGTCCCAGCCGCCGCACTCGAAGGCGCCGCATCCGCGGCGGGCGGCGCGGCTTCATTCATCGCACCCGCTCCTCTTCCGCGCGGACGCTGACGCGGCCGTCCCCATCCACCTGCTCATGCTCGATGCGCACGCTCTGCCGCCGGCGGCCGCGCTGGCGCGTCATCGCCTCCATCTGGCGCACATAGACGCCCATGGCGCGCAGGCCCTAGCGCAGGAACAGCTCGGCGTCCTTCGTCGCCGCCCCGTGAAAGGCCTGCGCGGTCAGTGTGAGCGCGATGTTGTGGGCCGCCACCATCTGGCCGGCGAGCATGCCCTCCATCCCGCTCTGCGGAGTCAGCGCCTTGAGCGCGTCGACGGTCGCCCCCATGTAGCGGCCGCGGCCGGCCTCGTCCGCCGGCAGCGCCTGGCACAGGGCCACCTGCTCGGCCAGCCGATCGGCAAACGTCACGCTCCGGCTGCCCGACAGCGCCAGCGCCTCGGCCTCGACCTCGACCTCGGCCGTCACCGCCAGCCCCGCCTCACCCTGCCCCTCGGCCAGCGCCGGTTCGCCGGCGGCGGCGATGCTCGTGTCCTCGTTCATGATCCTCTCCGGTTCCTCCGCGCGATCACGCAGATTCTTGTTGAACATATCATGAACATACTGTAGAGTGTATAACCTGTCAACCGCAAAACGACAAGCACGAACGGCAAAATAAATGACACGAATTTTTCCTTCCAATGGCCTCGGGCTGCGATAATTACAGTGATATACGCATTATACGTCACTTTGTTTTATCGTCCGTGCGTGTTGTGCGTGCCGCAAAGATCAACAACAGAGCGCACAGGGATCACAAAGGGCGTTGCGAGCCTCCGGCGCACGCAGCGCGCAGCGATCCTTCTCTGTGCGCTCTGTGCCCTCTGTGGTGGATCTTTCTTCCCGCTGGATCCCGCTGGACATGGGGTCGATCGACGCTTTTCGAGGTGCCCGCGATTTTTTCGTTTCATCGCCGCCTCGCCCGCCTTCGCCCGCCGCCACCGCCCTTGCCCCGGCCGGCCGCCTTCGCTATAACCCGCCCCTCGCATTTCCTGGAGCGCGACCATGAAGAAGGGCATCCACCCGGACTACCACGAGATCAACGTGGTGATGACCGACGGCAGCAGCTTCAAGACCCGCTCGACCATGGGCAAGGCCGGCGACACCATCCGCCTGGACATCGACCCCAAGTCGCACCCGGCCTGGACCGGCGTCCACCGCCTCGTCGACTCCGGCGGCCAGCTCGCCAAGTTCCAGAAGCGGTTCCAGAGCATCGGCCTGAAGGCGAAGTAATTTCTGGGGGTTACCGAGCGTTTCCGCGGGCGGCCACCGGCGGTGGCCGCCCTCTTGATTCCGGGATTGCCATGCCCATCTGAGGGCCTGGACGGATGCCGCTGAGCGGGTCCGGCCGCAATCGCCCGGCGGAGGCATTTCCGCCCCCCATGTTGCTCCCAGGAGGATATGGCATGCGCACCACCCTTGATCTCTCCCCCCTGTTCCGTTCCACCATCGGTTTCGACCGGATGTCGCGCCTGCTCGACGCCGCCACGCGCGTCGACGAGAGCGCGCTTTCCTACCCGCCCTACAACATCGAAGTGCTCAGCGAGGACGCCTACCGCATCACCATGGCGGTGGCCGGCTTCGGCGAGAGCGACATCGGCATCACCGCCCAGGAGAACTCGCTCGTCATCACGGGCAAGCTCGCCAAGGCGGATGACGACCGCAAGTTCCTCCATCGCGGCATCGCCGGGCGCGCCTTCGAGCGGCGCTTCGAGCTGGCCGACCACATCAAGGTCGCCGGCGCCAGCCTGGTGAACGGCCTGCTGCATGTCGACCTGGCGCGTGAGGTGCCGGAGGCCATGAAGCCCCGCAGCATCAAGATCGAGACCAAGGCGGCGGCCAAGCCGACCGTGATCGAAGGCAAGGCGGCCTGAGCGGGCAGCCATCGCCGACAGAACAGGGCCGGACGGGCGACCGTCCGGCCCTTGCCGTTTGGGGGTATTTGACGGTCACGCGCGGCGCTGATACGCAGCCACGATGGCGCGTGCGACCGCAATCCTGCTCAACGACACGACAGCTCGCTATCATTGGGGTTGCACCGCCACCAGCCTCGGCCTCAAGTCCCTCATCGCCGAGCGCTACGATCTTATCGACACCATCCTGATTCAGACGACCTACAATCTGGCGCGCCCGCCCAATTCGCCCGACCAATTCCACGATCCCGCATTCTTCAAGCTCCACGCCGCGGCAAACGCCGATCTCTATCGGCGGATCGAGCAGGCAGACTGCGTCTTCGTCAACGGCGAAGGCACCATTCACGATCTCATACGCTCGGCGATCAACCTGATGTATATGGCCTTCGCCGCCCGTCGATATCTGAATAAGCCCGTCTACGTCGTGAATCACTCGGTATATCCCGACGGAGCGCTCAGGACCCGCGAAGGTGCGGCTTTCGATTTCTATCGGACGATCTACTCGGCCTTTGATTACGTTGCGGTCCGCGAAACCATCAGCAAGCGAATCGCTGACAGTCTGGTCGCGTCCGCTGTACAATCGTTCGATTGCTTGCCGCTGACCGTCGGCCGGCTGTTACCCGAGAAGCCAAGAAAGGCTAAGACACTCGCGATCGCCGGCTCCGCCCTTTTCGACCCGGCAGGCTTGGCGGCCCTGGTCGCATTTGCCAACGACATGAAGCGGCGAGGCTATCAGCCCGTCGTCGTCACCGGCGCGAAGGCCAATCCCGCCGTTGACGAGTCGCGCTTCGTCGCCAGCTTGCGCACCCACGATGCGCAGGATTGGACCTATGTCGATGCCAAATCGCTGGACGAATGGGTTTCGACGATCGGGACCGCTGCGCTGCTGGTGTCGGGGCGCTTCCATCACTCCCTCTCTGCCTTCATCATGCGGACGCCGTTCGTGCTGCTGAAAAGCAATACTCCCAAGATGAGCGCGCTGGCCGTCATGCTCGGCGCTCCCGAACCGCTCGGATATAGCGATCCCCAGCTTGGCAGCTTGCTGGCGGCCCGCGCAGACCATGCGCTGTCGGAGGACTACGCCCGTGCGGTATTTCGTGACGACCGCATCCGGTCCCTGCTGGAACTGGCCCAAAAGAACTTGCCGCCGACTTGAGCGCGCCGTCCGTGTCGGCGTGAGGGCGCACAGGGCGACGCATCGAGAGGATACTAAGGATGAGCAGCATTGCCTTGCAGCGATCGAGGTGCTAGGGGGAAAATTGAAGTGCAACCGACGAGACACGGCATGGCTGATGTTCCCGACCTCATCGTGCGCCGAGACGGCCATGTCGCGCGCTTCCACGGCTCCTGGTACCGCGGGCCGCACACCAACTTCATCCCGTCCAAGGCCGAGTTGAGGGCTCCCGACGCGGTCGACCGCTACATCCTCCATGGCTGGGTGCCCGACGCGCCCTTCATCACAAAGAGCTCGCGCATCACGGCGTTCGGCAGCTGCTTCGCCCAGCACTTGACCAACTATCTCCACGGCGCCGGCTACAACGTCCTCGGCAAGCACCTCAATCTGAGTTCCCACATCATCCATTTCGGCGAGGGGATGGTGAACAGCTTCGCCATTCGCCAGCAGTTCGAATGGGCCCTCGAAGACAAGGAGTTCTCCGAGAACCTCTGGTTCGGCGAGCACAAGGAAATCGCCCTGGTCGATCCGCGCATAAAGGCCGAGACCAAGGAGATCATCGGCACGACCGACATCTTCGTCATCACCCTGGGATTGTCCGAGATCTGGTACGACAAGCGGAGCGGAGAAGCCTTCTGGCGCGCCGTTCCCGGTCCCCTGTTCGATCCGGAGAGGCACGGGTTTCGCGTGTCCTCCTGCGAGGAGAACCATGCAAATCTCGTGCGCATTCGCGATCTGATCCGCACGGCGCGGCCGCAGGCGAAGGTGATCTTCACCCTGTCGCCCGTGCCTTTGATGGCGACGTTTCGTCCGGTCTCGTGCTTGACCGCCAGCTCGGTATCCAAGGCCATCTTGAGAGTGGCGATCGATCAATTGATGCGCGAGAGCCCGGATGATCGCTCCCTCTTCTATTTTCCCTCGTACGAGATGGTGAAAGAGCTCTTCGTCGATCCCTACGAGGAGGACAATCGCCATCCGACGCCGGCAGTCGTCGAATTCATCATGAAGACGTTCGAGCGACACTTCTGCGTCCCTGGCGCGGAGCAGACCGGGCCGACCGTGAGCGAAGGCAAGACGGCTTAACGATCACCGACGGAACAGGACCGGTCGGGCGACCGTCCGGCCCTTGCCGTTTGGGCGGAACTCGTTGAGCATCGACAGCATGCCGCGCCCGACCGCAATCCTGCTCAACGACACCACCGACTGGTACCACTGGGGCTGCACGGCCACCAGCCTCGGCCTCAAGTCCCTCATCGGCGAGCGCTACGATCTGATCGACGCGATCCCGATCCGGACCACCAATAGGCTCGCCCGCCCGCCCAATGCGCCGCCCCAGTTCCACGACGCCGTCTTCTTCAAACTGCACGCGGCGGAGAACGCCGACCTCTATCGGCGGATCGAGCGTGCCGACTGCGTGTTCGTGCATGGCGAAGGCACCATACACGGCCTCGGCCGGGCCGCGATCAACCTGCTGTACATGGCGTTCGCCGCCCGCCGCTATGTCGGCAAGCCGGTCTATGTGGTCAATCACTCGCTCTATCCGCAAACGGGCCGCGCGGCCGAGGAAGCCAGCGCGGACGCCTTCTATCGCAGTATCTACGCGGCATTCGACTACGTCGCGATCCGCGAGACGCTCAGCAAGGAGATTGCGGACCGTCTCGGCCTCGCGGCCGCGCTCTCGTTCGACTGCCTGCCGCTGACGGCCGAGCGGCTGTTTCCGGCAAAGCCGACGAGAGGCAAGACGCTGGCGATTGCCGGGTCGGTCGCCTTCGATGCCGCCGGCCTGGCTGCTCTGGTCGCGTTCGCCAACGGGATGAAGCGGCGCGGCTATCAGCCCGTGGTCGTGACCGGCGCCCAGGCCAACCCGGCCGCCGACGATGTGCGCTTCGTCGCCGCCTTGCGCACGCACGATACCGGCGACTGGAGCTACGTCGAGGCCAAGTCGCTGGAGGAGTGGCTGACGACGATCGGGAGCGCCGCGCTGCTGGTCTCCGGTCGCTTCCACCACACGCTGGCCGCCTTCGCCATGCAGACGCCGTTCGTGATGCTCAACAGCAACACGCCCAAGATGAATGCGCTCGCCGCCATGCTCGGCGCCCCCGAGCCGATCGGCTACAACGACCCCGATCTCGGCGGCGCGCTGACGGCGCGCGCGGAGCAGGCACGAGCAGAGGAATTCGCACGCACCGCGTTCGACCCCGGTCGCATCCGATCGCTGCTCGATCTGGCGCGCAACAATCTGCCACCGGGCTGACCTTCGTCAGCAGCGGTCAGATCGCCTCGCGCAGCGCGTCGATCACCGCATCCGGACGCTCGCTCATCAACATATGGCCGGCAGCGGGCAGGACCGTGGTGCGCGAATGCCTGATCGCATCGGCCAGCCGCTTGGCCTTCGCCGGGGGCGTCATGCGGTCAGTGGCGCCCAACAGCAGCAGGGTCGGGCAGGCGACGCGCGCCGCGGCGGCGAGCGCGCCATCGTGAGCGCTGCAGGCGGCGAGATCGGCCGCGAGCGCGCCGGCGGGCGCGCGCTCGAGCAGCTGCAGGCTGCCGCCCATCATCCACAGGCCCGGCGCCGGATTGCCGCCGATGTGGCCGCTCTGTCCATGGCCCCAGGAGCTGACGAGCTCGGGCCCCAATCGCCGATTGTCGGCGGCCGCCGCCTGCAGATCGGGATGCACCGCCATGCGCTCGGCGATCCCGAGCAGTGCCAGGCTGCGCACGCGCGCCGATGCCGTGGCTGCGACCTCCAGCGCGATCAGCGCTCCCATGCTATGCCCGACCAGCGCGGCGCTCGGCACTCCCGCCGCATCGAGCAGCTTGATGATCCAAGACGCCGTCGCGCCGATGGATCGCAGCAGCTCCCCGCCCGACCGCCCGTGGCCCGGCAGATCGACCGCCAGCACCGACCGCCCGTGGTGCGCGAAGTAGCGCGTCTGCAAGGCCCACACCGTATGGTCCATACCGGCGCCGTGGATGAACAGCGCCGTCGGCCGCGTCGGATCGAACGATCGCCCGCCGGTGGCGGCAAACGTCCGCTGGCCGTCGACCGCGACCTCCACGCTCAATCCTTTTGCGAGGCGCGCAGCGCCTGGCCGAGATCGTCGAGGATATCCGTCGAGTCCTCGATGCCGATGGAGAGCCGGATCAAGTCCTCGCCGAGGCCGGCCGCCTTCAGCGCCTCGGCGTCCATCTGCTGGTGCGTGGTGCTGGCGGGGTGGATGACCAGAGTCTTGGCATCGCCGACATTGGCGAGATGGGAGGCCAGCCGCAGCGCTTCGATGAATTTGCGCCCCGCAGCGCGCCCACCCTTGATGCCGAAGCTGACGATGCCGCCGAAGCCGCTCGGGAAAAGGCGCCGCGCCAGCGCGTGGTCGGGATGCTCGGGCAAGCCGGGATAGTTGACCCACGCCACCGCCGCATTGGCCTTGAGGAACTCCGCCGCCTTCTGCGCGTTCGCGACGTGCCGCGCCATGCGCAGCGGCAGGGTCTCGACGCCTTGCAGAATGTAGAAGGCGTTGGCCGGACTCATGCAGGCCCCGAAATCGCGCAGGCCCTCGGCGCGCGCGCGCATGACGAAGGCCTGCGGGCCGAATTCCTCGGCGAAGTCGATGCCGTGATAACCCGCATAGGGCTCGGTCAGAGTCGGGAACTTGCCCGAGCGCTCCCAGTCGAAGCGGCCGCCATCGACGATCACGCCGCCGATGGCGATGCCGTGGCCGCCGAGCCACTTGGTCGCGGAGTGCATGACGATGTCAACGCCGTGCTCGATCGGCCGGTTGAGATAGGGTGTCGAGAATGTCGAATCGATCATGAGCGGCAGACCTGCCGCATGCGCGATCTCAGCAACTGCGGACAGGTCCAGCACTTCGAGGTTCGGGTTGCCGATAGTCTCCGCGAAGACGAGTCGCGTCTCCGGCCGGATGGCGCGGCGGAAGCCGTCGGGATCGCGCGGGTTCACGAACGTCGTGGTGATGCCGAACCGCGGCAACGTCAGCTTCAGCAAGTTGACGCTGCCGCCATAGATCGAGGCCGAGGCGACGATGTGGCTGCCGGCATCCATCAGCGTGGCGATGGCGAGATGGAGCGCGCCCTGGCCGCTGGCCGTGCAGACGGCGCCGACGCCGCCTTCGAGCGCCGCGATGCGCTCCTCGAGCGCGGCCACGGTCGGATTCGAGATGCGCGAATAGATGTGGCCCGGCCGTTCCAGGTTGAACAGCGCCGCCGCGTGGTCGGTGTCGCGGAACACGTAGGAGGTGGTCTGGTAGATCGGCAGCGCCCGCGCCCCGGTCACCGGGTCGGGCTGCTGGCCGGCATGCAGGCTGAGCGTGTCGAATTTGAGGAACTTCGGGTCGGCCATCGAACGCCCCCGCCGAAAAGCGGAGGGCCGCTCAACCGGATTGGTCCGGCCGCGGCCCTCTTCGTTGTGTCAGCCTCAACCCTGTGTAACTTGCCGAGGTGACGCTAATTTGCATTACAGGATTGCGTCAAGCGCAGATTTTATCAGCCTCTGCGTGTTTTTTCTTGCCTTGGCCGGAGGCTTTGCGCTAGCGCGCAAAAGAAAACCGCCGATCGAAGGACCGGCGGCAAGTTAGACAGGGAGGCGTCAACAAGGATCGAAGCGACCCTCGAGAGGATCCCCATGGCAGGGATCGTCTGTTACAGAATCTAGGAGCAAAGAGTTAAATTATGGTTAACAACCCTTAGAAATCGAAATTTTTTGGTTCTCTCGCTGAATCAAGGCGTTATCCGCTCTTGAACAGGGACGCCGCGCCCGCAAGGTGGGCTTTCTTGGCCTCGATCTTGGCTTTTACCCGGGAAATCTCGGCCTCCATCGTCGCGATGTAGTCCTTAAGCTCCTCGATTGACAGGCGGTCGAGATCGGGCGCCGTCGGTACTTTCTTGCGCGGCTCGAGTTCTTCGGGATCCATGGACTTCCCCCGCTCAATCCAGCTTGTGTGGACCGGTCGATCATACTAGAGGGACGCGGCCCGTCACCAGCCTTGGGAGCCGTCTCATATGTCCGCCCATCCCGGTTCCATGACCGCCATCGAGATCAAGCCGTTCGGCGGACCGGAAGTGCTGACGCCCGGCCAGCGGCCAGCGCCCCATCCGGCGGCCGGCGAAGTGTTGATCAAGGTCGCGGCGGCCGGGGTCAATCGGCCGGACATCCTGCAGCGCCAGGGCGGCTATGCGCCGCCGCCGGGTGCTACCGATATTCCCGGCTTGGAGATCGCCGGCAAGATCGTCGCGCTCGGGGATGGCGTCGCGGGCTGGAAGATCGGCGACGCGGTCTGCGCCCTGGTGGCCGGCGGCGGCTATGCCGAGTATTGCAGTGCGCCGGTGCCGCAATGCCTGCCCTTTCCCAAGGGCTACGACGCCGTGCGGGCGGCGGCGCTCCCCGAGACGTTCTTCACCGTGTGGACCAATGTGTTCGATCGCGGTCGCCTGAAGGCGGGCGAGAGCTTCCTGGTCCATGGCGGATCGAGCGGCATCGGCACCACGGCGATCCAGCTGGCCAAGGCGTTCGGCGCGCGCGTGTTCACCACTGCCGGCGGAGCGGAGAAAAGCGCGGCCTGCCGGCGCCTCGGCGCCGAGGTTGCGATCGACTATCGGACGGAAGACTTCGTCGCGGTCGTATCCAAGGCGACCGAGGGGCGCGGCGTCGATGTCATCCTCGACATGGTCGGCGGCGACTACATCTTGCGAAACCTCAAGTGCCTGGCCCTGGAGGGGCGACTGGTGCAGATCGCGTTCCTGAAGGGGAGCACGGCCGAGATCAACCTGCTGCCGCTCATGATGAAGCGGCAGACGCTGACCGGTTCGACCTTGCGGCCACGCTCGGTGGCTGAGAAGGGCGTCATCGCGGACGCGCTGCGCAAGCAAGTGTGGCCTCTGCTCGACGCCGGTTCGGTTGCGCCGATCATTCACGCCACCTTCCCGCTCGCCAAGGCGGCCGATGCCCATCGGCTCATGGAATCGAGCGCGCATATCGGCAAGATCGTGCTGACCACGGAATAGGGCAAATTCACTCTGGCGGCACCGCCTGAACAGTGCTATTTCCAGCGTCTCCCTCGCATTCAGGCTGATCTAGTCCCACATCAGGGATCGGTCGAAGCGACGGCTTGCCGGCCAGCTCGCCGGCGGGCCGCAAGCGGCGGGACTTTGACTAGCGGAGGAACCATCGATGGCCCAGTTGCTGATGCCCAAGGCGACCGCGGTGTGGCTGGTGCAGAACACCACCCTCACCTTCGAGCAGATCGCCGAGTTCTGCGGCCTGCATTCCCTGGAGGTGCAGGGCATCGCCGATGGCGAGGTGGCGATCGGCATCGTCGGCCTCGATCCCACCGTCAACGGCCAGCTGACGAAGGAAGAGATCGAGCGCTGCGAGGCCGATTCCACGGCACGGCTGAAGATGCAGAAGGCGACCATCCCGCTGCCGGCGCCGCGGACCAAGGGACCGCGCTACACGCCGGTCGCCAAGCGCCAGGACAAGCCCGACGCGGTGGCCTGGCTGGTGCGCCATCATCCGGAGCTGTCGGATGCCCAGATCTCCAAGCTGATCGGCACCACCAAGCAGACCATCGCCGCCGTGCGCGACCGCAGCCATTGGAACTTCGCCAATCTGCGGCCGCGCGATCCGGTGCTGCTGGGCCTCTGTACCCAGGGCGATCTCAACGCCGTGGTTCTCCGCGCGCGCAAGGCGCTGGAGAAGAACGCGGCGGCGAAGGAAGAGGTTGCCGCGCCAGTCGAGGCGGAGAAGCCGGACGACAGCCAGCGGCGGGCGACGCTGGCCGACCTCGCGAAGTTCCTGCCGGAGCAGGGATCGTAAGCTCAGCCGACGTCGAACTTGATGCCCTGGGCGAGCGGTAGTGAGTCCGAATAGTTGATGGTGTTGGTGGCGCGGCGCATGTAGGCCTTCCAGGCGTCGGAGCCTGACTCGCGGCCGCCGCCGGTCTGCTTCTCGCCGCCGAAGGCGCCGCCGATCTCGGCGCCGCTCGGGCCGATGTTCACATTCACGATGCCGCAGTCGCTGCCGGCCGCCGCCATGAAGCGGTCGGCCTCGCGCAGGTCGGTCGTGAAGATGCAGGAGGCCAGCCCCTGCGGCACGTCGTTGTGCAGGGCGATCGCGTCCTCGAACTTCCGGTACTTCAGGGCGTAGAGGATGGGGGCGAAGGTCTCCTCGCGCACCACCTCGGTCTGGCGCGGCATCTCGACAATTGCGGGCTTCACATAGAAGCCGTCGGGCAGCTTGTTGAGGCGGACGCGCTCGCCGCCGAACACCTTGCCGCCATCGGCGGCGGCGCGCTTCAGGGACTCCTGCATGCGCTCGAAGCTGGCGCCGTCGATGAGCGGGCCGATGAGCGTGCCGGGCTCGCGGGGATCGCCGACCTTGACGCTGCCATAGGCGGCCTTCAGGCGCGGCAGCAGGCGGTCATGCACCTGCTCATGCACGATGAGGCGGCGGAGCGTGGTGCAGCGCTGGCCGGCCGTGCCGACGGCCGAGAAGGCGATGGCGCGCACCGCGAGGTCGAGATCGGCCGAGGGCGTGACGATCATGCCGTTGTTGCCGCCGAGCTCGAGGAGCGTGCGGCCGAAGCGTTGGGTCACGCGCGGGCCGACCTCGCGGCCCATGCGCGTCGAGCCGGTGGCGCTGACGAGGGCGATGCGGGCGTCGTCGACGAGCGGCTCGCCGACGGCGCGGCCGCCGATGACGAGCTCCAGCAGGTGCTTGGGTGCTCCGCCGAAGCGGCGCACCGCCTTGCGCCAGAGCTGCTCGCAGGCGAGTGCGGTGAGCGGGGTCTTCTCCGAGGGCTTCCAGACGACGGCATCGCCGCAGACGAGGGCGAGGGCGAAGTTCCACGACCACACCGCGACCGGGAAGTTGAAGGCGCTGATGACGCCGACCACGCCGAGGGGATGCCAGGTCTCCATCATGCGGTGGCCCGGCCGCTCCGAGGCGATGGTGAGGCCGTAGAGCTGGCGCGAGAGGCCGACGGCGAAGTCGCAGATGTCGATCATCTCCTGCACCTCGCCCTTGCCCTCCTCCAGGATCTTGCCGGTCTCGATGGTGACGAGCTCGCCGAGGGCG
>Ga0137403_10000235_pt1 | contig 70051 bp, 60 predicted proteins | sample CZOMad2_1_16fung_FD_122057 | JGI IMG/M metagenome (GOLD analysis project Ga0137403, IMG submission 122057) | Vadose zone soil fungal communities from Angelo Coast Range Reserve, California, USA - CZOMad2_1_16fungal (Hybrid Assembly) | ecosystem: Environmental > Terrestrial > Soil > Vadose zone...
TGGATCTCGAAAGACTCGCGCACCTTCCCAAAGTGAAGGGTATGCGCCACGCTATCCATGATGAGCCCGATGACCTATTTGTACTGCGCGACGATTTTAATCGGGGGGTAGCCGAGCTAAAACAATTCGGCTTGAAATACGACATTCTGATCTTCGAAAAGCACTTGCCACAGACCATTGAGTTTGTCGATCGGCATCCGTATCAAATCTTCATCGTGGATCACATCGCCAAGCCGAAGATTCGCGAACAGGCACTCTCGCCCTGGAAAGGTCATATTGCTGAGCTGGGGCAACGGGAAAATGTCTACTGCAAGGTGTCGGGCATGGTGACCGAGGCATGGTGGGATGCCTGGACCGATGAGACCCTGGGGCCCTATCTGGACGTGGTCCTCGAGGCTTTCGGACCTAACCGTTTGATGTTCGGCTCTGACTGGCCAGTACTGACGTTGGCTTCCACCTATGGACGCTGGTTAAGCACCGTCCAGCGAGCCATGGCCAGTTTGTCCCCCTCTGAGCAGGAATGGGTATTTTCGAAAACGGCTATTGAAGCATACGGACTGGAATAAGCGGCTGAGGTTAAGTGTGATTAAAAGGATTCGTGAAAAGGGAATCTATCTCGGGATGAATAGATTGCCGAAACGTCGCAGCCCTCCCCGCTTCAGTCCGACTCTCCATTTATTTCGAGCGGTGAGAATCTATTTGGTTTTTCTTTCGACGGTGTTTCAGAACAGCAATGCAGGAGTTCCAGATGCGCATGTGAAGGGAGGGCATGATCAGGAATGGACGGTATATTCGGGCGGACCTGAGAGTATCCGCTACTCGAAGCTGACCCAAATCAACCGCGATAACGTAAACCGGTTGCAGGTCGCGTGGACGTTCGATTCTGGCGATTCGTTTCCCGCTTCTGAGAACGAGTGCAATCCCATCGTCGTAAACGGAGTGCTCTATGCAACGACGCCGAAAATAAATGTAGTCGCGCTCGACGCAGCTACCGGCAAATTATTGTGGCGCTTCGATCCGAACGTCGGAATGCGCGTAGTTGGCAAAATGCGGAGCCGAGGGGTCACGTACTGGTCGAAGGGGAAAGAGAAGCGCGTCTTCGTTGCCGTTCGCCAATATCTGTACTCCCTGGACGCACAAACCGGAAAGCCGGTCGGAGATTTCGGCGATGCTGGCCGAATCGATCTGCGCGATAACTTAGGGCGCGAGCCAAACAACTGGGTCACGATGACCAGCCCGGGAATCGTCTATAAGGAGCTGTTGATCGTTGGAAGCAGCATGGCTGAGACGCTTCCTGACTCCCCAGGAAATATTCGAGCTTATGACGTCCGCAGTGGAAAACTGAGGTGGTCGTTCCATACCATTCCTCATCCTGGCCAATTTGGTAGTGACACGTGGCCCAAGGACGCGTGGCTCTATAGCGGCGCAGCCAATGATTGGGCTGGACTATCCCTGGACGTAAATCGCGGCTTGGTTTTCGCGGCTACCGGCTCTGCCGCATCAGATTTTTATGGAGCCGACCGGGTTGGCGATGACTTGTTTGCCAATTCAGTGATCGCCCTGAAAGCCGAGACCGGCGAACGGGTCTGGCATTTTCAGACGGTCCGCCATGACATCTGGGACCGCGATTTGCCTGCCCCTCCAAGCTTGGTCACCATATTTCGCAAAGGCCAACCCTTGGATGCCGTCGCGCAGACTACCAAATCGGGCTACGTCTATTTGTTTGAGCGCGAGACGGGCGCTCCGCTATTCCCTATTGAGTACAGGAAGTATCCAAAGTCCGATCTGGAGGGCGAAGTTACTGCCGACACGCAGCCCCTTCCGGTCATGCCGGAGGCTTTCGCACGTCAGAGGCTTACTGCAGATATGCTGACCCAGCGGACTTCTCAAGTCCACGAGGAAGTGCTGGCACGCTTTTCCAAGCTCCGCAGTGACGGACAGTTTGTACCGGGAAGCCGAGAAGGCACGATCATCTTCCCGGGCTTCGATGGGGGAGCGGAATGGGGCGGTGCTGCCTTCGATCCTGAGACGCACCTTTTGTACGTCAATGCGAATGAGATGGCTTGGATTTTGCGCCTGTTTGAGCCACCACCTAGAACCGCCACGACCAGCGGCAAGAACATTTATCTCCGCGAGTGCGCCGCATGTCATGGCGCCAACCTGCAAGGAACGCCGCCGGAGTTTCCATCCTTGATCGGACTCGGTAGCCGCTACTCTGATAGCGATGTTTTTTCCCTGGTTTCCCATGGCGCAGGCAGAATGCCGGGGTTTGAACGTCTGGGCGAGGACGAGATGAGCGCTGTTGTGGACTATGTTTATTCCGGCGTCGACAAGAGCGCGAAGAGCTTGGGCCCGTCTTCGACTGATCCGAAGTACGTGAGCGATGGATATCACAAATTTCTTGACAATGACGGATATCCCGCGACTCAGCCGCCTTGGGGCACATTGACCGCCATCAATCTGGACACTGGAACGTTCGCCTGGAGATGCCCTTTGGGGGAGTATCCGGAACTGGCAGCGCAGGGTATGGGGAATACCGGAACAGAGAATTACGGTGGACCGGTAGTGACCGCGGGAGGGTTGGTCTTCATCGCGGCAACAAATTTCGACAATAAGTTCCATGCATTCGACAAGCACACCGGCAAGCTGCTGTGGGAAGCAAAACTGCCCGCGGCAGGAAATGCCACGCCCTCAACTTACGAGGTCCACGGACGTCAATTTGTCGTAATTGTGGCCGGAGGCGGGAAGTCGAAGGGTGCCCCTTCGGGTGCAAGCATTGTGGCATTCGCGCTGCCAAGGGGCCCCGGCTTCTGATTTGCCTCCCCCATAGTCTTGGGTCTTGAGCTAAGACGAAGGTGCCCCTTTTCCGAAAGAGTCGCCACGCACTGCGGATAGGGTACGGGTTTGTCTTCCGTGTACGGTTTTCTATGCCTTATATGATTTCGTCGGAAAGCGGAATCGCCATGGAACCTGTCCTCGCTAAGGGATTTTGATCAAATCTACCACTTCGATTGTCCTAGGGGCAGCGTCGATCTGCTGGAGGACGCTGGAGACCTCTAGACCTTCGGTTGGGGCTGAACCTGACTCGAGGTCCACCGACATCCCTGAAGCATTGGCCGGGCAAAGAGTTTTTCAACCGCCGCAGGCGGGTTCGACTAGAAGGTTTGCATTCCGTGTACGAAGGCTTCGGCAGCCGTCCAGTTTCGCGGCCACTACCCGCTTTGGGCATGACAATTTAGAATGCATGACAGCGGGCGCGCCCGCACTTTGCATGCCTGATCCCCTCTATCTGAGTCTTTGGTTTTCCACTTTTGAGGTGGACGAGATGTTGCCTCATGCCTTGGCCGTGATGCGCCACTTTTCATTCTCGGTTGCGCAGCCCGGGATCACGTATTTGGCGCTCCATCCCGTCTCCTGGAATGAACCTACCATCCTCGAACGGGGTTTCAGACCCGGGGTTTCACCGGAGGAGGCCGTGCTCATCGCGTCCGACTTGTTGCATGAAGATTACGCTTACATGTTTGACGCTTTTTGGGACCTCTGGGTGGTGGCCGAAGATGGAGAGTGGACCCTGCGGCCGGCGCCGGTGAAATTTTTGGTCCATGGTGTTGAGTTCGACGAAGGCGTCTACCAGCAGGAAGGCCACATCGAGGTAGACCTTGGCCTGGATTCGCCCTTTCTGCAGGAAGACCTGCCTCTTACCATCGAGGCCGGAACGAGAGTGCGCGCCAACGTACAGAAGTTGGTGGAGTTCACCAGCAAGGTGGAAAAGAATTCCGGGGCCAATGCGCGCCTGCTATGGTCCGAGTCAGAACGGAATTTCGCGCAAAAGCTGATTGCCCGCCTGCAGAAAGTGCAGTAAACCTCTTTAACCACCGAAGACGCGGAGTACACGATGAGCACAAAGAAATTCTTTCGTGCTCCCCTCGTCCCAAACAACTACTTGGTTCTTCCGCCCTCAACTTTCAACTTGTCAGTCGCCGCAGCCTGCGCCGCCGCCAGGCGAGCGGTCAGCACGCGGAAGGGCGAGCAGGATACGTAGTTCAATCCCACTCTGTGGCAGAACTCGACGGATGACGGCTCGCCGCCGTGCTCGCCGCAAATACCCACTTTCAGACCGGGACGGGCCTTGCGACCGCGTTCGGTCGCCATCCTCACCAACTGACCGACTCCATCCTGATCGAGGACAGCGAACGGATCCTGCTTGAGGATGCCTTCTTCAAGATACGTCGGAAGCACCTTGTTGATATCGTCGCGCGAGAAACCGAAAGTGGTCTGGGTCAGATCGTTGGTGCCGAATGAAAAGAACTGGGCTTCCTTGGCAATCTCATCCGCGACCAGCGCAGCCCTGGGCAATTCGATCATCGTACCCACAAGGTATTCGATCGTTTTTTCCTTTTCCTCAAAGACTTCCTTTGCCACACGATGGACGATGGCCGCCTGATTCGCCATTTCTTTCAAGGTAGCAGTGAGCGGGATCATTACTTCGGGAAAGACCTTCACTCCATCTTTGGCCACGGCTACAGCGGCTTCGAAGATGGCGCGGGCCTGCATCTCGGTGATCTCGGGATAGGTGATGCCCAAACGACAGCCGCGGTGTCCGAGCATGGGATTAAATTCGTGCAACTCCTCCACCCGGCGCAACAGGGTTTTGAGTCCCTTCAGTTTGGGGGACTTTGGTTTGGTGGCTTCGAGCACTGCGATCTCGACCATCAGGTCTTCGCGCCGCGGCAGGAACTCGTGCAACGGCGGGTCGAGCGTACGAATGGTGACCGGGAAGCCGTCCATCGCGCGAAATACTCCGACGAAGTCAGCGCGCTGCAGAGGCAGTAATTTCTTGAGCGCCGTACGGCGGTCCTTCTCGGTGTTGGCCAGGATCATCGCCCGCATGTGGGGCAGCTTCTTTTCGCCGAAGAACATGTGCTCGGTGCGGCAAAGGCCAATACCCTCGGCGCCGAAAGCCCGCGCCTGGATAGCATCGCGTGGAATGTCGGCGTTCGCCCGCACGCCCAACTTGCGGAACGGCTCGGCCCAACTCATGAGCTTCATCAGCTCAGGATCATCCGGCTTGGCCGCCATGGTGCCGAGTTTGCCTTTGATCACGCGTCCGGTTGTGCCGTCGAGCGAAATCCAGTCTCCGCCCTTAAACAATTGTCCTTTCACTCGCAGCTCGCGGGCTTTTTCGTCCACCTCGATATCGCCCGCACCCGCCACGCAACATTTGCCCATGCCGCGCGTGACGACTGCCGCGTGGCTGGTCATGCCGCCGCGTGAGGTCAGAATTCCAGCGGCGACTTCCATGCCGTGGATGTCTTCAGGAGTAGTTTCCGCACGCACCAGAATGACGGGATTTTTGGTCGAGCCATGCCCAGCTTTTTCGACTGCTTCATCGGCGGTGAAAACAATCTGTCCGACGGCCGCCCCCGGCGATGCCGGAAGGCCGGTGGCCAGAACTTCCACCTTGCCGCTCTTTTCATCCAAGCGCGGTAGGAGAAATTCGTAGACCTGGTTGGGGTCTACGCGAAAGATTGCCTCTTCTTTGGTGATCAGACCTTCATCCACCATCTGGATGGCAACTCGCACAGCCGCCGGTCCGGTGCGCTTGCCGTTCCGGGTCTGCAGCATGTAGAGCTTGCCTTCCTGAATGGTGAACTCAAAATCCTGCATGTCTTTGTAATGCTTTTCCAGGCGCGTCGTGATCTCACGCAGCTGGTCGTAAACGTTCGGCATGACCTTCTGCAATTCGAGTATCGGGACTGGAGTCCGAATGCCGGCGACCACATCTTCGCCCTGCGCGTTCATTAGGAATTCGCCGTAGAACTCCTTCGCTCCGCTGGCGGGATTGCGGGTAAAGCCCACGCCCGTGCCGCTGCTGTCGCCGAGATTGCCGAAGACCATGGCTTGTACGTTCACCGCCGTGCCCAACATGTCGTCGATGTTGTTGATGCGCCGGTAGTGCTTGGCGCGGTCATTCTGCCAGGAGCGGAAAACGGCATCACGCGCCATAACGAGTTGCGTGTGGGGATCCTGGGGGAAGTCATGCTTGGTGTATTTCTTGACGACCTTCTTATATTCATCGATCACTTCCTTCAGCGCCTTGGCGTCGAGATCAGTGTCGAGCTTGGCTTTTTTCTGTTTTTTCTTGGCGTCGAACACTTCGTCGAAGGCGGGTTTCGGGATATCCAGCACCACGGCGCCGAACATCTGAATCAGACGGCGATAGGAATCCGCGGCAAAGCGTGGATTGTTGCTGCGTTTCGCCAAGGCCTCGACGCTTTGATCGTTGAGTCCGAGATTGAGAATAGTGTCCATCATGCCAGGCATAGAAAATTTCGCGCCCGAGCGCACGCTCACCAGCAGCGGGTTCTCGCCTTTGCCTAGCTTCTGGCCCTGCAGTTCCTCAAGCTTGTGCAGCGCGGCATCCATCTGGCGTTCCACCTCCGCCGAAACGCCGTTGGTACGCATGTATTCCCGGCAGGCCTCGGTCTGGATGGTGAAGCCCGGAGGCACCGGAAGCCCGGCATTGGTCATCTCGGCGAGGCCCGCGCCTTTGCCGCCGAGGTCGTCCTTCATCTTGCCGTTGCCGTCGGCTTTGCCGCCGCCAAAAGAGAAGACGTACTTTGCGGCTGTATTCGTTTCAGTGGTTGCCAGGCTGCTTTCAGGGAGAGTTTGCGTCGCCATAATGGGTGTTCGTCCTTTATTGTTTCGATTCTTTGGATTCTTTGCCTTCGGTCACGATCTCGGAGAAATCGGCCATAGTTGAAAATTCTCTTAACAACGTTTGCAGAAGCGCCAAGCGGTTTGCCCGGATTCGCTCATCTTCGACCATGACCATGACTTTGTCGAAGAACGCGTCCACCGGCCCTCTTGCCTTCGAAAGCAAGAATAAGGCGTCCTGATACTCCTTCTTCTGCCGGTGGGCCTCAACTCTGGGAGCGTAAGTCTCGACGAAGGCTGCGAGGCTTTTTTCTTCGTCAGCAGAATCGGACAGAGACTGGAAGTTCGCAGCAGGCTCTACGCCCGCTTCCTTCGCCTGCTTCAAGATGTTGCGCATGCGTTTGCAAGCCGCAGCGATGGCCTGAAACTCGAGCAGATGTAGAACACCCTTCACTGCCTGCGCCCGCGCCACGGCATTGACCACATCATCGGCATCCGCCGCCAGCACGGCGTTCACCACGTCGTAGGTGAAACCGAGGACATCACGCAAATAAAACTCCAGACGCTCTCGCAGGAATTGTTTCACCGCAGCGCTGTAATCGAAACCGGAAGCGAACTTTCCTTCCGCGGCTGAGCCACGGTAGGCTTCGCGAGCGTCTTTGAATAGTTGGCTGAGACGGATGGGCAGCTTGTGCTCTGCAATCGTCTTGACGATTCCGTTGGCCTGGCGGCGCAAAGCGAACGGATCTTTTGACCCCGTCGGCTGCAGTCCAAGCGCGAACATTCCCGCTATGCTATCGGCCTTGTCGGTGATTGAGAGCACTGCTCCCTCGACGGTCCGTGGGACCGAGTCTTCCATCGATACCGGTTTATAGTGATCGTAAATCGCGATCGCGACAGCTTCGCGCGCATCGGCTTTCATGTCGGGATCGAGTTCCTGCACTCTGGCATACAAGCCGCCCACGATGCCCTGCAATTCGGTGAACTCTTTGACCAGTTCGGTTGTCAGATCAGTCTTCGCCAGTAACGCCGCTTTGTGGACCACTCCGGGGCGAAACGCAATACCTCGCTGGCGAATGGTCTCACACATCCAACTGCATACCCGCTGTATTCGCAACACTTTGTCGTAGTAACTGCCTAGGTCTTTCTGGAAGGTGACATTCTTCAGCCATGCGGTCCGCTCGCGCAGTGAATGCTTCTGGTCAGTCCGCCAGAAGAAGCGGGCGTCGTTAAAGCGCGCCCGCAGAACTCGCTCGTGCCCATGGCGGATGATGCCATCGGGGTCGCCGTCCGTGTTCAGCACGGCCAGAAAATGCGGCGACAAACTGCCCCGGGAATCCTCCACGGCAAAATATTTTTGATGATCACGCATGACCGTGACCAGAACTTCTTCAGGCAGCTGCAAAAACTCCGGATCGAAGGCGCCCAGGATCGCCGCCGGCCATTCAGTCAGGTTGACTACGGTGTCGAGCAGCGATTTGTCTTCGCGCCAGCGCGCGCCGGGAACGGTACGGGTGGCGGCGTCGAGATTCTTGCGAACCTGTTTCTCTCTTTGCTCGCGACTCAGGACCTTTACTTTTTCTAACGTATCTATGTAAGACGTTCCTGCCCGTGGAATGGTGACCGATCCGTCGGCCAGAATTCGATGTCCACGCGACTGGTTCCCGGCGCGCACTCCATCAAACTCCAGCGGGATGACCTCCCCATCCAGCAGCGCCACCAGCCAGCGTACAGGGCGCACGAAGCGCTCGCTCGGCTTGCGCCAGTACATGTTCTTGGGCCAGTAAATGGAAGCGATCTCTTTGGGCAGGGTCTCGGCCAGAATCTCGCCAGCGGAGCGTCCGCGCTTGGTGATCGTCGACGCCAGGTACTCGCCCTTTGGAGTTGCGCTGCGCTGGAGTTGGGAAACATCCACACCGGCCTTTTTCGCGAAGGCGTGCGCAGCGGGAGTCGGCTGCCCGTCCTTGAAGGCAACACTCACCGACGGACCGGTCACTTGCTCGATGACATCGGGCTGGGCGGAGGGAATGTTCGTCGCCAGCACGGCCAGGCGACGAGGACTGTCGAGCCAGGTCAGAGCGCCCGCGGGCAGCAGCCTTTCGCGGCCGAGCAGCTTCTGTACGCGCTCGCGCAACTCCAGCGAGGCAGCGTCAATCATGCGCGCCGGAATCTCTTCGCAACCGATCTCAAGTAGAAAATCTGGCATTCACTTCAATCCCTGTCATCCTGAGCGGAATCGAAGGACCCCTAGAAATCCGCACTCTTGCCGGTCATCGGAGTCCTTCGACTGCGCGGAAACTTCGCAAGGCGAAGACTCCACTCCACTCCGCTCAGGGTGACAATTACGCAGTGGTGGGTGCTACTTCTGCTCTCTTCTTCGCTTTCTTGTCTGCAACTGGTTCTTGCTGCACTTCCTCCGGCAACTCTCCGCGCTGCTGATCTACAAAGGCCTTCGCGATTCCCACCGCCAGCGCCCTTACCCGCGCGATCACGCCCACTCGTTCGGTTACCGAGATTGCGCCGCGCGCATCCAGAATGTTGAACAGGTGGGAGCACTTCAGGCAGAGATCGTAAGCTGCGAGCAGGGGGAAACGTTGCTTATCGCGCCCCGTGCCATCGGTCGTTACTTTGCCCAGCGCCGCATACTTCTCCAGCAACGTCTTGCACTCCGCCTCGCACAAGTCAAAATGCTTCCACGCCTTGTCAACGTCGGCAAATTCGAAGTTGTAAACCGAAAATTGCAACTCATCGGCCAGGCGCACGTCACCGTAGGTGGTGATGCTACCGGTTTCCGGATCGCGCGCCCACACAATGTCGTAAATCGAGTCTTTATCCTGCAAGAACGATGCAATGCGCTCCAGGCCATACGTCAGTTCGGCTGAAATCGGATCCAGATCAACTCCACCACACTGCTGGAAGTAGGTGAACTGGGTGATCTCCAGGCCATCGAGCATGACCTGCCAGCCGATTCCCCACGCCCCTAGCGTCGGCGATTCCCAATTGTCTTCTTCAAATTTGATGTCGTGCTGCCGCAGATCAATCCCCATGGCGCCCAAAGACTCGAGATAAAGTTCCTGCACATTGTCCGGAGGTGGCTTCAGGATGACCTGCAACTGCATGTGCTTGAATAGGCGATTGGGGTTCTCTCCATAGCGCCCGTCAGCCGGGCGGCGCGAGGGCTGCACGTAAGCGACTTTGTACGGATTCGGTCCCAATACCCGTAGAAAAGTTTCCGGCGCCATGGTGCCGGCGCCGACTTCGACGTCATAGGGCTGTTGCAGGACGCATCCGCGCTCCGCCCAGAAGGTTTGCAATCGCAGGATCAGCTCCTGGAATGTAAGCGGATTGGGTTTTGGACTTGGCATGCAACTACTGGATCGTGATTCTTCGGTTCTTAGTTCCTGGTTCTCAGTTCTCAGCGGAAGCAGGCTAGGCGCTGATTTTTTCTAGCATTCCCGCCGTCACCAGCTTTTTCTCAATGTGCCTTTGCAACGTCTGTATCAGAAACTTGCGCAGATCGCTTCCCTGCTTCTTGGGCCAGGGCGTTCCGGCAAAACTCTCTACAGAGGCGCGAAACATTTGGCCTGCCAGCGCCCGCGACTCTCCGGAGATTTCTGATGACGCCAGCCGTTTGTCCTCGGTGCACATCAATCCGTCGGTTAAGACGTGGAAGAACGCCCGGCTGCCGTTCAGGGTGCGTCCGCAAACCATGCACCCGCTGAGGTCCGGCAGATAGCCCATCAGGCGGGTCATCCACAGCTCAAAATAGGTCACCGGCATCCAGACATCGGGCCCACGCAGTTCCGCCAGCACCGAAAGCGCCAGCCGAAACGCAGCGTCGTTGACTTCGCGGTCCGGCAATAACTCGTCGAGCAGCTCTGCCACATGCGCCAGCGCGACCGCCCGCGGATATCCTACTTCCGTCGCCAGAGGCGATTCCAGCACTTCGCAGGAATCCAGGCGGGCCAACTCTTGCCGCTCGCGATCTTCGTAAAACGCCCGGACGTAAGTCAGCGGCTCCAGCGCGCCGCCAAACCGCCGCTTCGATTTCTTGGCCGAGCGGGCCACGCCGCGAACTTTCCCTTCCGCTCGCGTGAACAGTGTGACCAGCAGATCAGCCTCGCGCAAAGGATAGGTGCGCAGGACGATCGCTTCCGACTCCTTAAGTGCCATGGAAGCCCAGCAGGTTGACGTTTGATTGTAATGGAGTAGCGGGGAGATGGAAAGGCAGACGGCAGACCTCAGAGGCGACGCGACGCAAATGACGAAGAGCTTCAGCACAATGCCGAAGCTCTTGGTGTCCAAAATTGACGACTGAAGCCTCAAGGCCAACGGCTGACGCCCGAGGTCCGAAGCCTAGTCTTATCTTCCGAAATATTTCGCGTTCCGCTCGGTAAATGACGCCCACTTTTCCGGGAGATCGTCCAGGGCGAAGATGGCCGACACCGGGCAGACGGGCACGCACGCGCCGCAGTCGATGCACTCTACGGGATCGATATACAACATCTCCTCTTCCGCGTGCGCCGGAGAATCTTTTTTAGGATGAATGCAGTCCACCGGGCAAGCGTCCACGCAAGCGGTGTCCTTGGTTCCGATGCACGGTTCTGCGATCACGTAGGTCATTGTTCTTGTCTCCCTGGAGAGCCGAGCTGTACTGAACTGGTTATATTAGCAAGAATGCGGGCCATGGGTACAAATTTTGGGTGAATCTAGAGTGGGATGGAGGACGGGCGCGTGGTCGCGGGGCGACCCCGCCCGCGCTGCATTAAACCGAGAAGCGCGGCGAGCGCCTGCGACCACGCCCTCCAAGCCAAACTTGCTAATCCGGCTAAATTCTGCAAAAATAATGGTTTGTCTCAGCCTGCCTGAAGCAATTAGGAAAGGAACTTAAGCTCTGTGTTAATGATTCGTCTGTCGCGCACGGGTGCGCGCAAACAACCGCAGTATCGTGTGGTGGTCATCGAGAAGGAGCGCGCGCGGAATGGCCGTCCGGTCGAGGTGGTCGGAACTTACAATCCTCGCACTACTCCAGCCAGCATTGACCTCAAGCGCGAGCGCATCGAGTACTGGGTATCGAAGGGCGCCAAGATGTCGGACCGGGTCACTAAGATCGTGTCCAAGCCGGCACCGGTAGCCGCTTCGGTTGCCTGATCTTCCGGTGCGCTTCACGGTAAATTCCACCGCACATAAACAAGGATCCTGCCTGGATTTTAGCCGGGCGAGGGTGAGCTAATCATGAGCGAGTCAACTGGGGACGTGCGCGTCCTGATCGAACAGCTTGCCAAAGCTCTGGTCGACGATCCGGCGCAAGTCTCGGTCAATCAGGTCGAGGAGGGTACGGAATCCGTGCTCGAGCTGACTGTCGGCCCGAACGATATGGGCCGAGTGATCGGAAAGCAGGGACGCACCGCACGCGCCATGCGCAATCTGCTGGCTGCGGCCGGTTTGAAATCCAACAGGCGTTTCACGCTGGAGATTCTGGAATAGCCGACGGGTTCATTACGCTGGCGCGCGTCCTCAAGACCCAGGGACGCCGGGGCGAGGTTGCAACCGAGTTGCACAGCGACGTCCCGGACCGGTTTCAGCAAGGTATGCGGCTTTGGGCGCTGCCCAAAGAGGGAGATGGACCTCGCCGCGAGTTGAAGATTGAGGAACTGTGGCCCCACAAGGGCTATCTCGTCCTGAAGTTTGAAGGCGTCGATTCGATTTCGGAAGCCGAGACGCTGATTGGAAGCGAGCTGCAGGTCCCGGCCCGCGAGCGATCGAGGCTGGAGCCCGGATGGGCTTACGTCAGCGATCTTGTGGGATGCGTGGTGCTCGACGGCGATCACGAGATTGGTTCCGTTGCGGACGTGCAGTTTGGAGCCGGTGAAGCGCCGCTGCTCATCGTCAAAGCGGGATCGAAGCAGTACGAGATCCCTTACGCGGAAGCGTACTTGAAGAGCACGGACCTTGAACACAAGAAGATTTGCATGAGTTTGCCGGAAGGCATGCTCGAGCTGAACGCTCCGCTGACGGCGGAAGAAAAAGAGCAGCAGAAGAACAATAAGAAGATGTCATCCTGAACGGTCGCTCAGCATGACAGGGTTTAAGGTTCTGCGATGAAGATCGACATTTTAACGATCTTTCCTGACTTTTTTCGCGGGCCGCTGGATTATGGCATTGTTCGCCGGGCCCGGGAAGCGGGCTTGGCAGCGATCGAAGTCCACGATTTGCGGGCTTTTGCGCACGACCGGCACCGCACGGTGGATGACCGCCCCTTCGGAGGCGGCGAAGGCATGGTGCTGAAGCCGGAACCGATCTTTGAATGTATTGAAGGACTGAACATCCAAGACCGTACTGAGCGCCTTGCGGTTGGCACGAAGCAGGGTGTGGTGCTGCTGTCGGCGCAAGGCCGGCGCTTCGACCAGGGCGTGGCCGAGGAACTCTCGACACTGGAACGGATGGTCCTGATCTGCGGCCGCTACGAAGGGGTCGACGAGCGCGTAGGACAGCACTTGGCCGACCGCGAGCTGTCCATCGGAGACTATGTGTTGAGTGGCGGCGAATTAGGCGCGGCGGTGATTCTGGATACGGTCACGCGACTCATTCCCGGCGCCTTGGGGAACGAGGCCTCGACGCGGCAGGAGTCGTTTACGGCGACTCCGACGGGAAAAGGCGGTGGCGGCAATTCCACCTGCGGTTCGAGTGGATTGTTGGACTATCCGCATTACACCCGGCCGGCGGACTTTCGCGGATTGCAGGTGCCTGAGGTTTTGGTTTCTGGCAACCATGAAGAAATACGCCGCTGGCGCCGGCAGACAGCTTTAGAGAAAACGGTGCGCAACCGGCCCGATCTGTTAGAGGGCGCCGCGCTCGGCGACGAAGATAAACAATTGCTGGCCCGCATCGCGGACGAGCAAGCTGGAACAAATTCCAAGATTTCTGTCACAGGGGGACAAGATCGTGACTAACCTGATCATCGAGAAACTTCTGGCTAAGACCAAGCGTACTGATATTCCGGAATTCGCGCCGGGTGACAGCATCCGCGTGCACGTGAAGATCAAGGAAGGCGACAAGGAACGTCTGCAGGCATTCGAGGGCGTGGTGATTGCACGCAGCCGGGGGCCGCAGGCCAGCTTTACCGTGCGCAAGATCAGCTTCGGCCACGGCGTCGAACGTATCTTTCCGCTCCATTCCAAGGTGGTGGACAAAGTGGAACTGCTACGCTCGTCCAAGGTTCGCCGCGCCAAGCTGTACTATCTGCGTGGTCTCAAGGGCAAGGCGGCCCGGCTGAAGGATGTCGATCGCGAGCAGGTTGTAGCAGAAGTCGCCGCGAAGTAGCGCCTATGTAGACGCGAGCGTCCTCGGCGGCGTGATGGTCTCCGCACGAGCGGGACGCTCGCGCCTACACAGTATCAGCTATTTATGGATTTCGAACTGCAAGGTGTCTTCGAAGTTCTTCTCGGCAAGCTTGCGGATCAGAAACTGCAGGATCTGGCGTTCGCCTTTACGGATCTTGTGAAATTCGATTCCGAGTCCCACGTGCGGATCCGCATGTTTGACTTGACCCTTTAGCGTTAACTTTTGATCGTCGACGTGCAGCGTCACTATCAAATTGGTGCCGGCCGGCATTATCTGGTTAGTCAGGACCAGGCAGCCAATCTCTGACATATTCTTCAGGACTACGCTGTTCGCCTTGGAATTCTGCGTGCCCGCTTCAACCAGCTCCGCCGTTCCTTCCAGACTAAAGCGCTCGCGGCGACGGCGGCGCTCGTGAGCGGCGAAAGTACGCGGCCTTTTCCCGTCTCCTTCCGGCAGGACCGGTTCGTAGGTCTCGACCATGTCGCGCAATTCGGTCTCCCACAATATGCGATCAGATTCCACACACTGCAGGCCGATTTGACCCTGCAGCTCCGAATTGGGTTCTCCGACCCACACCACGCGGCAGAAGGCCTTGCGCTTGCCCCGCTCGATGGCGATCACCTCTCCGGCTTCTTTCACGCAACGCAGGCCTGTGACCCGGGCGCCGTGCTCAGAGATATCGTAAGTGCAGGCAATTTCGAGACAAGGTTTTTGGGCCCCATCCCAATAGGTAACTCGGATAGGAAGAGCGACGTGTAGACGCTTGTTTTGGCGCTCCGCTGCTTTGGGATGTTCTTCTTTCAAGTGGGTCCGCCGGGTGAACAGTTCTCTGCATTGAAGCTAGCAACCGGCAGCAGGTCGGTCAATTTACCGCGGTAATGGCAGGTAATGTTACTTTCGGGCCACGCGGCCATTGACACTCGGCCTCGATCCACGCCCACCGGCACAGATGTCATCCTGAACCGGGCTCTAGCCGGATGACGGATCTTGCGTGCCTGGGCGTGTGGAGACGCAATGCGCTCCAGCAAATTGCGCGGTTAACGGCTTACGGAGTCCGATGCGACTCTGCTTTCGCTCCTTTGGAGCTTCGCCCGTTCCGCTTACAATTTCTTACGCCGCTTTGCGGCTCGCCCGAACGGATGCAAGCTGTCAAGCGGTTTTCCACATTGCACCGCAAGCGTGAACTGGGCGAAGATGTTTCTAGATTCGTTTCTGTGCCTCCAAGACTTACATCCGCGTCAGGGAAACCGCTCTCTGCATCAGCCGCCAAGCTGCGGCTGCTCAAGAAGCTGCATTGCACGCTGAAGTTTGAAAAGAGAATGTGGCAGCTGGGCGCGCGCCTGGTCGCGGGGGTCGATGAAGTTGGACGCGGTTCACTGTTTGGACCGGTAGTCGCTGCGGCCGTGATCCTCGATCCGGCGTACCGCATTCGCGGCCTGCGGGATTCCAAGCTGTTGCCGGCGGAACGCCGTGAAATTCTGGCGGAGAGAATTCGCGAGCATGCCGTCGCCTGGGCGATCGCCGCGGTCGATGCCGCCCGCATCGACCAGATCAACATTTACCAGGCCTCGCGTCTGGCCATGCGCGAAGCGGTCCTTGGTCTCGACCCGTGCGCCGATCACTTGCTGGTGGATGCGTTGCGCCTGGACTGCGACCTTCCGCAGCAACCCATCATTCACGGCGATGCCCTTTCGGCCTCTATCGCCGCCGCTTCGATCCTGGCCAAAGTCGAGCGCGACCGCATGATTGTTGAGTGGGACCCGGTCTTTCCCGTCTACGGACTGGCTTCAAACAAGGGCTACAGCACGCCTCGCCACCTGGCGGCCTTGCGCGAGCACGGACCTTCTCCGCTGCATCGCCAGTCATTCGCTCCAGTCTGGAATGCTCCGGTCCCACAAGACGTGCTGGCATTCATGCTGGAGGAAGGCGAGGAATTTAGTAGCGCCGGCCTCCGGCCGGCTTGATGGGTGGGCGGGACACCCACCGGACAGCCGGGGGACGCCGGCGCTACGTCAACGATACAATCCCTGCATGCGGCGCATGATGGTGGTCACCGCGCATCCGGATGATGAAGCCAGCAGTTTCGGCGGCTCTCTGCGTCTCTATCAGGAGCGAGGAGTGGAAACCTGCATCATTTGCCTGACGCCGGGACAAGCCGCGACCCATCGGGGCAACGCGCGCAGCGATCAGGAACTTGGGGAGTTACGGCGCAAGGAATTCGCCGCGGCCTGCGAAATACTAAAGGTCTCGCGTGGGATGGTGCTCGATTATCCCGACGGCCAACTTCACCGGCTGGACATGCAGCGCGTGGTTTCCGATCTTACGCTGCGCATCCGGGAATTTCGTCCGCAAGTCTTGCTGACGTTCGATCCGGCGGGTAGCGTCACGGGCCACACCGATCATTCGATGGCATCGGTGTTTGCCACGCTCGCCTTCCACTGGGCGGGGCGAAGCAATCGCTTTCCGGATCAGCTAACCGGCTCGGTCACGCCTCACCGAATTCAGAAGCTGTACCACACGGCCGCCGACTTCACACTCTCGGGACGCCAGCCCATCACTCTGCCGCCGGTCACAACCATTATCGAAATCGGCAACTACCTGGAAACCAAACTTGAGGCGTTCCGCGCGCACACCACCCAGCAGCCACTGTGGTCGATGTTCGAAGAGCATGCCCGGAAACGCGGAGGTCGAGAGTTATTTCATCTCGCGGCAGCGGAGAACGCGGGACCCGTCGTGCAGGAAACTGATCTGTTCACCGGAGTCACGTAGCCAACTGTGTGGGGCGGACACTCTTGTCCGCCGCTTTTGAAGTTGATTGTCTGCCTTAAGAATCTCTACATGCCCGTCGTTACTTGAATACGACTAGGACTCCTGCAATGCGGAGAGTCAAAGTTCAAAAGCGGCGGACAAGAGGGTCCGCCCCACCACGGTTAGTGTGGCTTGATGATGTCGCTCAGCAGGTCGGGCTTGGTTTCATCCCGCACCAGGTGAGGGAATTTTTCTCCGTCGTGATAGTCGAGCTTGTAGGTCTTGTAGTACTCCGTGTTTTCGACCAACAACTCCAGCGGCGCCGAGCTGTTCTTGCCTGCGCGCAGCGCATCCCCTAGCACTTCCTTGGAGAACTTTCGCCCGTTGACCGCAACCAGCTTCATCCCGGGGCCGATTCCAGCCCGCGCTGCCGGCATCCCTTCGACGGTATCGGTGACGAGTCCGTCCTCTTTTTTCAGCCACAATCCAATCGAGTATGCGGCGTTGACGGAATCCCTGTACCCCTCTTCCGCCTGCACTAGCGGCGAACGTGTGTCGTCATAGACCAGTTTCCAACCGCTTGCCTCGATGCCGCCCAGCGGCGCACCCGGCCCGTGGTTGGTCAGGCGCTCGGTCCAGAACCCGCGCCAGTCGTAAGGTGCGACCTGGTTCAGCGTGTTGACGATGTCGTCGAAAGTATAGGTTTTCACCTGCGGCGGTCCGCTCGGAGGCCCGTGGAAAATCCGGCAAAAGTCATCCATGGACTTCTGGCCGTGAGTCTGCTGGCGAATGAGGGTGTCGGCCCAAAGCCAGGTCAATTCATCTTCGTCATAGTAGTCGAGTGCTCGCCGCCATGACTCCCACTGATGGGGCGCATCCTGCATCGCGGGAACGCCGTCGGCAGTGTCCTGCAGGTTCCGCCAGGCACGGCCGGGCGTGTGGTCCAGGTAGGCAGCGGTATACGCGAGGGAGTCGCGGAATTCCTCCGGTGTTCGCTCCCCCATGCGGCCGGTGAGGATCTCGCCCAAATACTGGGTTAGGCCTTCGTACACCCAGAGCAGATCAGTCTGCATGGGTTTTTCGTAATCAGGAGTCGCGAGATCGGCGGGACGCCGGTACTTTCCATTCCAGGAGTGCACGAATTCGTGCGAAAGCAATCCCGACCCCAGAAGGCGCTTCGTCGGATCGACCAAAGCACGTTCGCCCAGGCGGCTGTCATTGGATTCATGATGCTCCAGTCCGAAGTGGGCCACGTGGTCGCTCAGGCTGTAGAGGAAATGGTAATCGCGGTAGTGCTGTGCTCCAAAGAGCGCGTTGGTTTGCGCAATCAGGTTCTTGTAGTGTTCCCAAACCTCGGGCGGAGCGTCGAGCGCGGCCGCACTGTCCGCTGCTATGTCCATTTCCGCCGGAGGAGTTTGCCCCGGATTGAGGGGGACAACTTTCAAATATTCTCCGATGATGACTGGGCCATCGACGAGCATGGTCAGCGAAACTGGAGCGAACTTGATTTCTCCTCCCGACTGCGAGGTCACAGCCAACGATGTGCCGAATTTCCAGTTGGCCGGCAAACGCAGGCTGGCGGTGTACGTCAGGTCATCCGAAGTCCAGCCCTCGGGATATAGCAGCATGGCGTTCCAGTTGACGACTGCCAACCGGTCGGTGGCCGTGGCGCCGCCAGTGTAGATGCCCTCCTCTGAACCAGCAGGCGAGATAAAGTCCAGCGAGGCTTCGACGCTGGATACGCCTGCAGGCACTTCAACATGAAACGTCCATCCGTCCAGAAGGTCGCGCCGCCAGGCCAGAGACTTGCCTCCTGCACTGAACTTCAATCCGGCGAGGTCCTGAACTGGACCGGTGGGACCGTGCTCGCCGGGAATCCATTTGGGATAGTAGAGAGTAAGGCTGCCCGGCTTGGTGGGAATCGTCATCCGGGTATGAAAGTTTTTTCGCGGCGCTTCGGTGGCATCGACAGAGATGGTTACGTGGGGAGCAGGCGCGCCCGCTGCCAACATGGGTGAGACCAAAGCAACTAACCGGAACACATGGCGAAAAACCTTCCCGGGGAAAGGGATCACGAACACGCTCCTTGGGTCCCTATGAAATCGTTTTAAGACAGATGAATATAACAGTCACCGACTAGTCTGGTCACCTTGTGTGGGGCGGGCGCCCCCGCCCGCCGCCTTTGACTTTGGGTTTGGCCGGTTCGTCGAGAGGTTAGAGAATCAACCTCAAAACCGGATCAACAGCAAAAGCGGCGGCCGAGGGCGCCCGCGCCCCACACGAGTTTCCCAGAGGCGAAGTGCCAAATGCCAAGTGCTGATTTATCATTCCGCTGTGTCTCCGCACTCACATCGTGGTCGGTTCATTACCTTCGAAGGACTCGACGGCTGCGGCAAGAGCACGCAACTGGAAAAGCTGGCAGGGGTGTTCCGCGCGCAAGGCTTGTCTGTAGTGGTGACTCGTGAGCCGGGTGGAACCGCCACGGGAGAGAAAATTCGCCGGCTCCTGCTGGATACCGCCACGGCTGGCCTCTCCCCAATGGCGGAACTGGCGCTGATGTTTGCCTCGCGCGCGCAGCACATAACGGAAGTGATCCAGCCTGCGCTGGCGGAAGGCCGGGTTGTGCTCTGCGACCGCTTCACCGATTCCACCGAAGCGTATCAGGGTGGAGGCCGCAAGCTGGGCAGCGAGCCGGTGCTGGCTCTGCATCGCATCCTGTGCCACGGCTTGCAACCTGACCTCACCATCCTCATGGATTCCGACGTGGCTGCAAGTGTAGAGCGTGCCCGTCGCCGTAATAAAGCCGACGCCGCCAAAAATGGCCGCGGCAAGCACGACGAGAACCGCTTCGAACAGGAGAGCCGCGCTTTCTTCGCCAGAGTCCGCGCCGCCTATCTTGCGATTGCGGCTCGCGAACCACAAAGAGTCGCGTTGGTCGATGCGCGAGGAACGGCGGCCGAAACCCATGCACGGATTGTGGAGATTGTGCGACGCAAGATGAAGTTGGCTGCGAAGACGGCATAAACTCACCACAGAGACACAGAGGCACAGAGAAACACTTTGTTGTCCTTGAATAGAAGCGAAAAACACATCCATCCGGGAGCAAGACTTGTCGCCACTGAACAGTGGTATCGTGAAATGGATTTTTCGATGATTGATTTGGTTTTTTCTGTGCTTCTGTATCTCTGTGGTGAATATGAGTTTTAACGACTTTCACGGCAATTCCGACGTCGTCCATCGCCTGCGCGAGATGCTGGCCCGCGATCGCTTTCCCCAGGCAGTAGTTCTGTCGGGTCCCGCAGGTTCGGGCAAATACACGCTGGCACTCATGCTGGCAGAGGCGATCAATTGCCTTTCGCCGATCACCACGGACGGATTGCCCGACTTCTGCGGCAAGTGTTCCAACTGCGTCCGTATCGCCCAATCAGAGAATCTCGACGCCCGCTTCGCGGAGGCGGTCGAGGCCCGGGAAAATCTGCGCGAGACGGACAAGAAAGAAACCCGGTTGTTTGTTCAGACCCATCCTGACGTGCTGGTGATCCCGCCCGATCCGCCGCAGTTGATGATCAAGGTGGACCAGGTGCGGCGCGTGATTGAGACCATTTACTACCGGCCGGGCGAAGCCAGGGAACGGGTCTACATCTTCACCGAGTCTTCCTTCATGAAGGAAGCTGCCAACTCGCTGCTGAAGGTGCTCGAGGAGCCGCCGGAATTTGCCACCATCTTTCTGCTGACGGAGAACCCTGGCGAGCTGCTGCCGACGATTCGCTCGCGGTCGATGGTCATCACGCTGGCCTCCCTATCGGCAGAGGAGATCGAACAAGACCTCGCCAAGCATCGTCCGGAGTGGACGCCCAAGCAGCGCGCCTTGGCCGCTCGTCTGGCCAACGGCGCTATCGGCGCAGCCCGAAGCTTCGATCTCGCCGGATACACCGCGGCTCGTACCCAGGCCCTGACCATCCTCAATACCGCACTGCGGGGCACGGAGCACAGCGAGCTGTTCAAGATGACTGAGACCTATCGCGCCGGCGCCGATGGACGCGACAAGCTGGAAAAGCTGTTGCGGACGCTTTACAGCCTGCTGCAGGACCTGACCTTCCTGAATTCGAGTGCGCCTGAGCTGGTTCGCAATACCGATATCCAGACCGAGCTGAAGAAGTTATCGGAAGCCGCGGACTTCGACTGGATCGCCTTCGCCGCCGATCGCCTCAACGAAGTGGAGCGGGGCATGCGACGCAACCTGCTGCGTTCACTGTCGCTGGATGCGTTCGCGACAGCGCTGGAAAGAAGCACGTAAAGGGTTGGTGGCGCCGGCATCCTGCCAGCCCTTTGGGGCAGGCGGGGCGGCCCACACGACAGCCGGCGAGACACCGGCGCTACGAAACCTTCTGATTGCTAAGTGCTTTTCCCCCCACCACTTGTCCATTGTCATAGCCGAGGTTGCTGTGCTAGGTTATCAACAACTCACGCCTTCATCCCACAAACACAGCAGCCGTGTTGTGGCCCGCAAAAAAGCGTGTCTAACGGTGGCGCCATGAAAGATGCAGTCGATTCACTTCCAGCCGATCGGTCTGTGGAGGCGGAGGGTTTTGCCAATCGCAAGCTGATTCGCCCTTCACTGAACCGCGCCGATCATAATCATGCGCAGGCATCCATGAGCGAACCCAGAGAGCGGACCGAGCGCCCAGACCGTCCCGAACGCGGCGACCGGCCCGCCGGAGGCGGCAGAAAGCCCGCCCCCCCGGAACAGACCAATGCCGAGAACTTTTACTATCAGAAGCAGATGCAGTCGAAGACCCCGATGGTGATCGTGCTGCGCGATGGCGAAGAAATTCACGGCATGATCGAGTGGTACGACAAGAGCTGTCTGAAGGTGACTCGCAACAGCCAATCCAACCTGCTGATTTACAAGCCGGCGATCAAGTACATGTTTAAAGAAGGGGAAAACAGCAAGAAGTAGCTGTCAGCTCTCAGCGAATCCAATCCGTGTGGAGCGGACACTCCTGTCCGCCGCCCTGGCGGTTAATTTGATCTTAAGGTGCGTCCCTGCCATTGCCCGCCTCCAGGCACATCTGGCTCGCGCCTTGCGAAAGCCAAACTTTGATGGCAGCAAAAATCCAAGTCAAAAGCGGCGGCCAAGAGTGTCCACCCCACACGGATTGGAACCGCTGAGAGCTGACGGATGATAGCTGACAGCTTCTACAGCTTCGGCAGCACAATTCCCTTCTGCGACTGATACTTGCCCTTGCGGTCCGCGTAGCTAACTTCGCAGACTTCATCGCCGGTGAAGAAAAGAATCTGGCAGAGCCCCTCGTTGGCGTAGATTTTCGCGGGCAACGGCGTGGTGTTTGAAATCTCGAGAGTGACGAAGCCTTCCCACTCAGGCTCGAAGGGCGTGACGTTCACGATGATGCCGCAGCGCGCGTATGTGGATTTGCCTACGCAGATAGTGAGAGTGTCGCGCGGAATCTTGAAGTATTCGACCGAGCGCGCCAAAGCGAACGAGTTGGGTGGGATGATGGCACATTCCGAACTTACCGTAACGAATGATCGTTCATCGAAATTCTTGGGATCGACCACGGTGCAGTTAACGTTGGTGAAGATCTTAAATTCGTCGGCCACGCGCAAATCATAGCCATAAGAAGACAGACCGTAGGAAATTACGCCCTCCCGCACCTGCTTCTCGGAAAAGGGGTTAATCATGTCCTTCTCTATGGCCATTTTGCGGATCCAGCGGTCGCTCTTAAGCATGCAGCTCCTTAAATGCAGTCTTCAAATGCAGTCTTCCGTCGTCGGTCTTCCGTCGTCAGGAAAACCCCCGACAGGCGCGGGCATCTGTGTGCTTTTCCTGAAGACTGACGACTGAGGACTGAGACTGGGATACCACTGATCTTACGGGAGACACGCTGCCGTTGACAATCTCTCTTATGTCCCTTAGCATCAATCACTTGGTAGGTTATTCTCAGTCCGACGACGGGAGCCGCCAGTGATCAAGCTCGACATTATCAACGAAGTGGTGAACAAGACCGGGATTACCAAGACCAAGGCCGAGTTGGCCGTCGAAACTGTTTTCGAGAGCATGCGGCGCTCGCTCACCAAGGGCGATCGTATTGAATTGCGGGGCTTTGGCGTGTTCAACGTACGGCCACGCAAGACCGGAATCGGTCGCAATCCGCGCACTGGCGCCGAAGTTTCGATTCCGCCGGGCAAGGCTGTCCGGTTCAAGCCCGGCAAGGAGTTGCAGTCGATCGAATAGGAATGCTGTCCCCAGACAGTTCTGGCCCGAGCCGTGGGTGCGATCCGCGCGGCAACAACCTCCGTCTCCACGTATCATCGTACCGTCTGAGTTTTCATGTCCGACCTTACTCCCTCACTTCCCGCTCCCCCGCCTGAGTACCTGCCCGCCGAAGTGTACGTGGTGCGGCCGCCCAGTCCCAGGTATTGGCTGCACATCCTTCTGTTTGTGGCGACGATTTTCACCACGCTGGTGGTCGGCGCAAAAATGGAATTTGATTTCCTCCAGAACGCGCCGCCATTTGTTCATGGAGACGAGACTCTGCCGCTGTTTCCCGTGGGCTGGGCCCTTCAGGAACCGTCGCGCCTGCTGCTCGGAATTCCCTTCTCGGCGACACTGCTTCTGATTCTTCTGGCGCACGAGATGGGGCATTATCTGTATTGCCGCTACTACGGCGTGTATGCCACGCTTCCTTTTTTTATTCCCGCGCCTACGCTGATTGGCACACTGGGAGCGGTTATCCGGATTCGTTCTCCCATACGTTCGCGCTGCGCGCTATTCGATATTGGGATCGCGGGCCCCATTGCCGGATTTGTGGTGGCGCTGACCGTGCTGGTGATCGCGATGCCTCACTCCCGCGTGATGCCGGGCGTGATGGCGAATTCGGATATCGAGATGGGACATCCATTGATCTTCCGGATGGTCGCGGCCTTGTTACCGCTGGCCAACGGACACGGAGGATCGGCACCCCTGCAGGATATTTATTTCCATCCCACCGCCATTGCGGCGTGGGTGGGTATGTTCGCCACGGCGCTCAACCTCCTGCCCGGTGGACAACTGGATGGTGGACACATTGTTTTCGCGCTTAACCCGAGGGCCCATCGCATCGTGTCGCGACTGACGATTCTAGCCCTGATTCCGATGGCATTTTATTTCTGGGCGGGCTGGCTGCTGTGGGCAATCCTGCTACGTATCAGCGGCATGCGGCATCCCATGGTGGAGGAATGGCCCGGGGTGACATCGGGGCGGCGATGGCTGGCAGCCTTCGCTTTGCTGATGATGGTGGTTACGTTGACGCCCGCACCATTCGCGCACAGTTCGCTGCGTCAGGTGGTGCATGCGATACGCGGGCAGTAGATTCTCGTAGCACGGCGTTCCGCCCACCAAAGGGCCGGCAGGATGCCGGCGCTACGAAAGACTTTAGAATTCCGCACTTCCCAGCACGGTCACGTTCGCGACTACTGTCCTTAGCACGCTGCTCTTGCCGGTAGTGGCGAGTACGAAGACGTGATAGATGCCGGCGACCCGGGCGGTGAAAACCCCGGCCTGGCTTATGCTGCTGACGTCTCTGTCCTTATCGGGGACTGCCCACACAATTACCGCTCCTGCGGGCGCGCCCTCAAGGTGCGCGGAGAATTTTTGCGCTTCTCCCGCCTTTAAAGTTACGCGTGCGGGATCAACTGTGAGTAACACTCCCGCCCGGATGTCAATTTGTTGGGCAGTGACAGTAGTCACAAACCACAGCGGAACAATCAATAGGAAAGTTATGCTCCGGTAACTGGGAGCCGTGGTCATGCCCCGCCTACCTTCAAACTGCAGCGGAAGCATAACAGTATCCGGGCTGGATTCCATTAGAGTTTTGGGTTTAGGTCAGTTTGAACGAGGCTCCTATCCTAGCGTCATATTGAGGGACTTCAGTCCCGTAGGATCTCGGGCGCAGCTCTATGATTGCAAGCGAAATGCATATCCGCTTCGCGCGAGATGCTTCGCAAGCTCAGCATCGCGCATGGTAGGCCGCGGGAAGTTCAAGTTGAGTCGCTGCGGTAACGTCGATTGAGCTTCCGTCTCTTGGTGACGGTAGGGGTCCTTCGACTCCGCGACTGCCTCTCTTCGCAAAGCCGTTGCTGCACTCAGGATGACAGGGTTAGTTGTCTTCGACGACTCTTGCCGTCATCTCGATGGATGGCTCGCCGCCGGCGACGTCCTGGGCCAAAATCAACTGCCGGGCTTCAACCCGTATTTTCGGCAGGTGGAAGAAGAACAAGAACGCTGCGCCCATGCACGCAACCGCGCCGACCGACACTGTGAAGGTGGCTCCCAGGTGTTCCGCCGAGGCTCCCGCGAAGAGAGAGCCGAACGGGGCCATTCCCATGAACATCATGGTGTACATCGCCATCACGCGCCCGCGCAGATGGTCAGGAGTCATCGCTTGAATCAGGGTGTTCGAAGACGACATTCCCAGCATCATGCAGAACCCCACCGGAAGCAACAAAGCGGCGGACAACCAGAAATGATGAGAGAAGGAAAACGCTGCTAAGAAGAACCCGAAGCCACCGCATGAGAATGCCACCCAGCGGCCCAGTCCCAAGACTCCCGAGCGTGTGGCGAGAGTGAGCGCTCCAAACATCGCACCCACGCCGGTTGCTCCCATCAGAATGCCCAGTCCGCGAGCTCCACCATGCAGGATCTGGTCCGCGAAGACGGGCATCAGCACGGTGTAGGGCATCGCTACCAGGCTCACCAGTCCGAGGAGAAGCAACAGGGAGCGAATGGGGGCGGTATGGCGGGCAAAACGATAGCCTTCAATCAGATGCGCCAGCGCCGGGCCGTGCGCCGCCAGGCGCGCCGGCTTGGTCACCCGCATCATCGATAGGCCGCTGATGACCGCAATGTAGCTGAGACCGTTGGCAAGAAAGCACCAGCCTTCGCCAATCCTGGCGACCAGGATCCCGGCGATCGAGGGGCCGATAATTCGCGCGCCATTGAACATGGTCGAGTTCAACGCGATAGCGTTCATCAGGTCTTCCTTGCCCACCATGTCCACTAGAAAGGACTGCCGCGCGGGAATGTCGAAGGCATTCACCACACCCAGCAGGGCCGCCAGTACGAAGATGTGCCAGACCTGTATCAGTCCGGTCAGGGTAAGGGTGGCAAAGACCAGTGCCAGAATCATGGACGAAATCTGAGTGCCGATAACGACGCGTTGGCGGTTGAAGCGATCGGCGACAATGCCGCCCAGCGGGGCGACTACAAATACCGGAATCTGGCTGGCGAACGCCGTGGCACCTAGCAGAAGAGCAGAGCCGGTCTTGCGATAGACCAGCCATGACTCTGCAATACTTTGCATCCAGGTGCCGATCAGGGAGATGAGCTGTCCGCTGAAGAAAAGCTGGAAGTTACGGTGGCGCAAGGCCCGGAGGGTGGCGGGGAGCCACACCGCTTTCGGCGCCGATTGTCCGGAGTTCACCGATAATCACCCGATAGATCCGTCGGAAGTACTCGAGTCGGTCGCTTTCAGTCTCGCTGTTTTGGCTGCTGCCCGCAACTTCTGGAGACCGTTTCCGGCGGCGTGACCCAAAACTGGAAATTGAGCTAGCTATAAAAACTTCCAGCTTCCGCACCGCTCCGCCATAGAGTAGAGTAGTCCATGTTCGACGTCGGCTTGTCCGGAAGCTTCCAACTGGTTTGGCTAGTATAAGGGCTCGGCATTCATCGACTCCGGAATTCCCTGCGACCGAGCAGATAATTCCGGGAATGTCAGGTCTGCAAAGCATTCCTCATGTTGGAACCCCGGCTATCGGAGAAACCATGAGCACCGATCAGGTTCACCTTGAGCGTCGCGCGTCGCAGCGCTTTGACTTCCAGCTTCCGGTCGGCGTTCGCCTGGCTGGGACCGAGCGCGAGGGTTGCGGATTTACCCAGGACCTGAGCGGACGCGGAGCGTTCTTGTACACCGATTTCAAGGTGGTGGAAGGTGACGCAGTCGAACTGACTTTCGTGATGCCCGCCGAAATCACCCTGACTGAGAATATGCGGGTGCGCTGCCGTGGCCGGGTCACTCGCGTTCTGCCGGCACAAAGCAAGTTTGGGGTGGCGGTCCATCTGGAGGGATATGAATATCTCTCTGAAGCCGATAGCGCGGCTCGGGTTTCAGTCAGCTTTCCGCGGGTATCTGGCGCGCACGACGCGAGTCAAACTCGAAAAAGCTCCCCTGTCCCAGGTGCGCCTACCCTAGCGGTCGAGGGCTAAAGGAACGGCCAACAGAATAGGGCCTCCGGCGTCGGACGGGCTGCGGGAGGCGGGTTTTCCACGGTTTTTACTCCTTCCCAATCCTCTATTTTTTGCATAAGATGCTATTTACAGATGGAAGAGTGGCTTCGGATTCCTCCTTGCACTTGTCCCCCAGCAATCAGTGAAGATTGGCTCGCTTTGTGTGCGCCGGTTAGGAAATTCGAGTCTGCCCGGAAAATACGATCGAGTTACGTAAGTCATTTGGCGTAACCCTTATATCTCAATAACATACTGATGCAAGATCCAGAGTGAAGCCATGCAGGGTGTAGCGGTAACTCTTCTGACCGAAGACCGAGAACGGCTGTCGGTACTCCAGCATCGTCTGGAAGGAACCGGAATGGGTCGCAACGTCTTCAGTCACCTGGGATTCCCCACCAGCCCCACGGACCCTGTACTGCGCCAGATGCAGGATGTTCGGACGGAAGTCGTCATCCTCGACATTGATGCGCAGAATGCGCAGCGGGCCATCAGCACCATCGAACTGATCCAGACGAACACTACCGACATTGCTATTTTCGCGGTCGGTGAAATGAGCCATCCGCCCACCATCGTGGCGGCGATGCGAGCCGGCGCGGGCGAATTTTTGGAACGCAGCGCAACCTCTGAAGCGTTGATCGAGGCGTTGACACGGTACACCGCCACCCGCAGCAAAGTACGCACTTCTTCAGGCCGGGCGCGAATCTTTACGGTGATGAATTCCAAGGGCGGAGCGGGCGGCACCAGCGTTGCCGTCAACACCGCGATTGCCCTGCAGGAAACGCAGGGCGGAGTCTTGCTCGTGGATTTTGCTCCCCTCGGGCACTGTGCGCTTCATCTCAATGTCCGGCCCACCTTCGGGGTGGTGGATGCCCTGCAGAATCTGCACCGCCTGGATGCCTCGCTTCTCGAAGGATTGATGACCCAATGTAAAGGTGGACTTCAGTTGCTGGCCGGCCCGCAACAACCGCAAGGACTGGCGCCGACCGCGGCGGAGCTGGCGCGGCTATTTGATCTCCTGGTTGCCCACTTCCGCTATGTCGTCGTCGACTGCTCAGGCCGGGTCGACCAGACTGCCCGTCTGCTCTGCGACCATTCGAATGCGATCCTGCTGGTCGCTCAGGCAGACGTGGTTTCGCTGTGGAGCGCCAGTCGCATACGCGCGTATCTGGAAGAAGGCGCCACCCGGGACCGAGTCCGCATCGTTCTCAATCGCTACAAAAAGATTCCCGGCTTCACCGACGAGGACGTAGAGAAAGCCACCAGCTGCAAGCTGCTGTGGAAGATTCCCAACAACTACCAGTCGATTGCGCCCGCCATCGACAAGGGAGTTCCGGCGGCATTGCAGGAGAATACCGACATTGGCCGTTCTTTCCGCTCTCTGGCGACTGCGCTTGCGCAGGCGTCCCCAACCGCTGAGGGCTCGCTCGACCTGTCTTATCGCGATGAGAAGGCTGATCCCAAGAAAGCTGCCGGGCGTCTGCTGATTTCGCCTCTGCGCGCGGGACAGTAGACGCAGTTTCCGGTTGCTGATTTTCGGTTTCCTCGGCTTCTTCTTCAATACAGGAACATGGCGATGGATGAAGGACTCACTCGTGTCCTGTTCCATCCTTGAGTTTAAAAACATAGAGCGAGTGATCGAGGACTTCCACCGGCTTCTGTCCCAGCAGCCCGCGATACTTCTCCGGTTCGGCCAGGTATTGCCCTGAGAGATTGGTGGCGCTAACGATCACGGTGCCGGACGGACGCTGGTTTCCGCTGAAAGCATCGGACTGGATTCCGTAGACTTGGGGATCGACACTCCCGAAGTACGATAGCGAGATGCGCTCGCCGGGATGATCGCGTTGATAGTCTCTTAGCGCCAGCAACCCCTGCCCCCAATCGAGGTTGCTGTCGGTCAGCAGGCGGAGGCTTTCCGACGGGTGCACGAACGGCGTGAAGTATGAGAGATAACCGGGCGCGTAGCGCAGGGCATCGGCTGCGTTCAGCGCCGCCAGCAAGATGAGGAGTGCCGTACCGGCGCGCTTATGCGCCGCCCACTGCCATACGGCAGCCGCAAACAAGATGGCGAAAGGATACATGGGCAAGACGTGCCGGTCTCCGAGGTTGAAGCGAGCGAAAATCGCCATCGCCAGGTAAAGCGCCGGAAATGATGCCATGATCCACAGATCGGGCGGGACGCGTACCCTTCTCCTCAGGACGATCGCCAAACCCACCAGGGACAGACCCAACACAATCGTCGGCCACTTCAGCACGATCACGACCGGGTAATACAGTTTCCATCCGCCGTGAGTTGAAACCTGCCCCAGAAAAAATGCAGGTTGGCCCTGACGGTTATGCCGCACCAGTTCGCGGAACCCTTCGATGTATTCTCCCGCCGGAATCAGCAGACTATAGTTCCTGTCGCCACGAACTGGTTTGATGATGGGCGCATTCCAGTTGGGAAAGGTGGCGGTCAGAGTGCCGTCGCGGACCCTGAGATGCGACACATGAAAGAAGTATCCTGCCCAGACCACGAACAATGCGAGTAGCAGCGCCGCTGCCATCTTGCTCCAGTTCCATTTGGTGTGTGCCTGCATTATGTTTTCTGCGCCGAGGATGAGCATCCATAGCAGCGCGAGAACGAACATGGGCGCGGTCGAGAACTTGGCCAGCAGCATCAGGCCAAGCAGGAGCCCCAAGCCAGCCGTTCTGTGCCCGGTCGGCTTTTGTCGCCACTGCACCAGTGCCCAGGCGGTGGCGAAAATAAACAGCGTGGCAGCGCCGTCGGTGGCGGCAATCGAAAAATGGGCGATCAGCGAGGGCGAAAACGCGAACAAGGCCAATGCGAAATTCGCAGCAGTCCGAAAAAATAATCGATCTGCGGCCCGCCACACCAACCAGGCCAGCAATAGACCGAACAGGACATTCATGGCGCGCGCCCGCCAGGCCAGCGATATCGGATCGGGCGTGATCCGAGTGACCCGAAAAGCGTCCGGCAACTGCTCAATCTCCACTTGCCACTTTTGATCGAGCAGCGGGAGCGTGCACAAGAGGCGGGCCAGCGGAGGGTGATCGTTGTACTGTTCGAAGCGTCCGTAACGCCACGCATTGAGTCCTTCGGCGATGTGTACGGGCTCGTCGTAGGTGAGCGATTGAGTGCGGATGAACCAGGCGCACTGCGCCACATAGAGGACGGCCAGCAGCGCCGGAAGAAGCCACCTCGTCCTCGCAGGCGGTAGAATTTCCGGCGCGAGCGCAGAGGATGTTGATTGAAGATTGTCCGGCCGGGTCATTCTGGGCCCGCCGCGTTCGCGGGAGTTCACTTTACTGCAGCGTAGGAGAAAGTTCCACTCATCACAGACCACGGGGGACAGCCGGCCCCGGCTGTCCGGCGGAGCAACGCTCCGCTAGGGTTTGGCTCACGGCAAAAATCGGTCGAGCTTCGCTCGACTGGACAGCCGGGGCGGCTGTCCCCACGTGGTTCGTGGCGGACTTCCGGCTGGGACGAACTGCTAGACTAGGTAATTCGATTCCATCGTGAGCACAGATCGTCTGGACAACTCGGCCGTCGCGCCTTGGAATGCAGGCTCGGTTTTGATTCTGGGCCTGGGTTCCGGAATTGTCGTGGGTTTCATTGAAGGCCTAGGGCTGCTGCTTTTCCAGAGAATCAACTGGGCGCGATGGGGTCCTATGATGCACGTGTCCTGGGAGATCGTCTGGATCTCACCCTTCGTGGATGCGATTCTCTTCCTTTCGCTAGCGCTGTTCTGCATTGTGGTATCCGGGCTCACGCCTCGGATTCCCGCAATGCGAGTGCTTGTCTTCCTGCTGACATTTCTCAGCATGTATGACTGGCTCACCTTGACCAGCCGCCTTTTATTACGTGCGTGTCTACTCCTGGCGCTGGGTGTCGCGGTTGCATTCACTCGTTGGTACGGTAAACGTGAGGGCGCGTTCCTGCGATTCTGGAAGAGGACTACACCGTGGCTGGTCGCTGCCTGGGTGCTCGCGTTCGCCGGAATTCAAGGCGGCAAGTGGCTACGCGAACGGAATGCGGTAGCGAATCTTCCGGCGGCAGTGCCGGGGGCGCCCAATGTGCTGGTGATCGTCGTCGACACATTGCGCGCCGATCATGTTTCTTCCTATGGCTACGCTCGTCCCACCACTCCGAATCTTGATCGCCTGGCGCAACAGGGCGTGCGCTTCGACAATGCGATTTCCCCTTGCTCGTGGAGCCTGCCTTCGCATGTTTCGCTGCTGACCGGCGTTTACCAGTTCGAGCATGGGGTGGGAAGCGTGCAGCCCGAGCCGTGGCTGGGATGGGGTAATAACGGCATGGGTGGCTTCCCCACATTGGGAGAGGCGTTGGAGCGCAGAGGCTATCGCACGGGGGCATTCTCGGCTAACCGGACTTACTTCTCTCGAGACCTCGGTTTTGGACGGGGCTTTGTCCACTTCGAAGACTATTTTCAATCACCCAGCGACGCGTTCGTGCGCACGCTCTACGGCAGGGAGTTTGCACGTATCTATCTCAAGCGTAGCGAGCATAGCCTGGTCAAACGCATGCTGCGCAGGCTCGGATTCACTTCGCTGCTGGATCAGGACGCCGAAGGCTCCGGAAGTTATGGCGGCGCCTTCGGAGTGCGCAAGCGCGCTGATGTGGTCAACCAGGAAGTAATCGATTGGGTTGATCGCGATCGCCAGCGACCCTTCTTCGCGTTCCTCAACTATTTCGATGTGCACGATCCTTATGGCGGACCGCGGAACTATCCCGACCCTCCATGGCCGCAGCAAACTGATGTAGACGCGTACGACGACGGTACAAAGTACGTCGATGACTACATCGGGCGGCTGATGGAGGAGTTGGGCCGGCGCGGTTTAGCGAATAACACGATCGTGATCATCACATCCGATCACGGTGAAGCGTTGGGTCAGCACCATCTGAGGACCCATGGCAAGGCGCTCTACTGGGAGCAGATCCATGTGCCGCTAGTGATCTGGTATACCGGCCACGTGCCAGCGGGCGTGACAGTGACGACGCCAGTAACCAACGCTGCGATTGCTGCGACGATCGTCGATCTCCTCGGTGCTGGCCCGCAAAGCCCATTTCCACCGTCCTCCTTAAGTACGCTTTGGCAAACCGGTGGCGTGACCAACTGGCCCGAGCCACTGTCTGAGCTGGCGCACAACGCCATTTCGGATAAGGAAGACCAGGCTGCAAAAACGTTGGTTCCTACCTCCAGCACCGGCTCGATGAAATCGCTGGTGACAACGCGGTGGCAACTGATCACGCATGAAACCATGGGTGATCAGCTCTACGATTGGGTGCTCGACCCGTCTGAGTCGTTTAATGTCACCCACCCACTGGGGGGGCAGGTAACAATCGACGGCCTGAAGGCGCTTATGGCCGACGTGATGAAGCCGAGGAGCTTGAACACCGGAAAGTGAAAATCCGGGAATGGAAAAAATAAGAGGCAGGTAGCCTTACCTGCCTCTTTCGTGGGGTGAACACTCAAAACCGCGGCCGGGGAAGGCCGAGCTCTGAGTTCTCAATCGCTGTCCCAGGGTAGCCGCGCTCATAGCGGAGCGCAATACTGTGAAAACACTAGAAGCCGTCTATGCCCGCGGCACTTGGGCCTGGTCGTTGTAACCACCGCTTCAGGACGACAACACATTGCTCAATGCCTCGAACGTAGGAAACGAGCCTATAATGCCGTGATGCGCTGTCAGTTTGTACAGCTCATTGTCTTGGCTATCGCTTACAGTGTGAGTTGGGATCCGTCCACCCACGCACAGGTTTCTGCCATGATGTTGCAGGCTCAAGACAGCGAAGCCTGTTCGCTGGCGCCCTTGCCCGAACACAACCGGCCTTCCGCCCCTCAAGTCACCATCGCGGAGCTAGTCTTCGATGGCAACCTGCAAGTGCCAATCGAGGACCAGAACCAACGTCTGATTCGCTCAAGCAGCAAGCCCTCTCGGGTGATGTTGACGACGTTGCAAGCGGAATCGAAGAAAAGGTTCGCTCAGCCTGGCAGAATCTCGGGTACTTTAATGTGCAGGCGCGGGCCGACGTAAGGGTGTTGAGCAGCAGTCCAGTCAGTCAGCGGATGGCAGTTTCAGTTCGCGTGGGATGAGGGCCGGCAATATCGCTCGGAGAAGATTACGTTCAAGGGGCAATAAAGAAATCAGCAACCCGCAAGCTTTGCGCAGCCTGTTCCGTTTGAAGGATGGTGACGTATTCGGCCGCGATGCGGTCAGCCAGGGTCTCGAAACTTTGCGCTTTGCCTATCTCCAACTGGGCCACATCAACTTTACCTCTATTCCCGCTGCACAGTTCAACGAGGACCAGCAGAAGGTTGTGCTCGAGATAGATATCGATGAAGGCAAGAAGTTTTACATCAATAGTGTCGATTTCCTGGGTTTGGACAAGCGTCTTTCTGAGGATTTGTTGAAGGACATGCAGCTAAACCCGGGCAAGGTTTACGACCAAAGATTGGTCGATCTCTTCCTCGAGAAAATTATCTCTTCAGGGCCATCCGATGCGTCGCGTAAGTCACGTGTGCACCAGCAACTCGACGAGCGAGCAGGGACGGTTGCGATTACGTTCGACTTCCGGCCCTGCCCGGTTGAATAGAGTCGCCAACAGAGGAGTGGTAATAGGTCGAGTGACGGGAGTCTAGTAGCTTCCGAGCGGCGTGATTCCTTTAGCTTCCACGCATTCGTAGGCGCGGCCGGCGGCGACATTCTTGTATTCCTGCGTGCCGCCGTTCGGCCAATCGATCACCAGGCGATCAATCTTGTCTCGTTTCCCCAGGCCAAAAGTCAGGGGAAGCTCGGACTGCGACAGGTAACTTGACCCGCCTTTCACCATACGCGACTGGCTGGTCTCGCCGAGAAAAATACGGACCTTGCTTCCGATAGCGTCCCGGTTCGATTTTGTGCCGACCAGACGAATGCGGAGGCTCTTGTTCCCATTGAGCTGATCGTTGCGATAGAGGTAGGCGGGGCCGTTATTCGTAGTGATCAGCAGGTCAAGATCGCCGTCGCGATCAAAATCGCCATACGCCAGTCCGCGCCCAACCTTAGGCTGAGCGAAACCGTCGCCGGCGTCGGCGGCCACATCGTGAAATCTTCCCTGGCCATCGTTGAGGAATAACTGGGGCGGTTGCGCGTAACCGACCCCACGAACGTTGCGCACCGTGTCATCGATGTGTCCGTTGACTACGGCCAGGTCGAGCGCCCCATCGAGGTTGGCATCGAGAAAAGTGCAACCGAATCCCAGCTTGTCCTTGGAGGCGAGTCCAACTCCGCTCTGGGCGGCCACGTCGACATAATTTCCGCCGCCGGATGCGCGGTAGAGACCGATCATTTCGTTGTCGAAGTTGGTGATGGCCACGCCCGGGGATCCCGAGTTATTGAAATCGGCCACGTCAACGCCCATTCCGGCGCGAGCCTTGCCCTCGGCGCTGAAGGCGATTCCGGCGTCCACGGCAACATCCTTGAACGTTCCGTTCCGCTGGTTGCGATAGAGCTTGTTGGGTTGCGTGTCGTTGGCCACCAGCAAGTCCGGCCAGCCGTCCTGATCGTAGTCGAGGAGCGCCACGCCCAGTGATTTCGAACTGCTGTCGAAAATACCGCTGGTCGGCGTGACGTCTTCAAATTTCCCGTTGCCTAAATTGTGAAACAGCCAGCAGGTTTCCCCGCGGTACGCCTCGGGAGTGCAGTAGGATTTGTTTTTTCCGTCGGGACTGCAGAACACGTCGTGCTCGGGAGACCACTTCACGTAGTTGCAGACGAATAAATCCAGCAACCCGTCCCGATCGAAATCGAACCACACCGCCGACGTACTGAACGCCTGCCGGCCGCCCAGTCCGCTGGTCTTGGTCACGTCGCGGAAGGTGCCCTTCCCCGTGTTCTTGAACAAGACATTCTGCCCGACGCAAGTGACCAGAATGTCGGGATAGCCATCGTTGTCATAGTCTCCGACCGCGACGCCCATGCCGTACATTTCGACATCGAGACCGGCGCTGCGCGTCACATCGGAGAATGTCCCGTTACGATTGTTGCGATAGAGCTTCAGGGTGCTGCGTTCGCGTTTGTGGCCCGGCCAGTCCGTACCGTTAATCAGGAGAATGTCCTGCCAGCCATCGCCGTCGTAATCGAGAAATGCGCAGCCTGCCCCCAGAGTCTCCGGCAGCAGCTTGCCTCCGTAGGCGCCGCTGTTGTGACGGAATTGAACGCCAGCTCCGGCAGTTACATCAACCAACCGGAAGCCAGGAGCAGATGGGGGCGCAGGCGCGGCGAGCGCATCCAGCAGATTTGAAGTCGACGCCAAGCCGGCCATGCCCCACAGAAAATGCCGACGCTTCACGGAAGATTTACCAGGCCATTGCGGATCGCGTAGACAACCAGTTCAGCGGTCTTGTGGATTCCCAGCGCGTCCATGATGTTGGCGCGGTGCACTGCAACCGTATTCGCGCTCAGGTCGAGGACCGAGGCAATCTCTTTGTTGGACTTTCCTTCGACGATCATTTGCAGGATTTCGAGTTCGCGCGGGGTGAGATGTTCATCGCGGTCTCCTTTGAGCATGGCGGGGCGATTGAGCTGCGAATCCAGGACGGTTTCTCCCGCTACGACTCGACGGATGGCTGCTCCCAATTCCAGGTCCACGGCATTTTTCAGGACGTAGCCCCGAGCGCCCGCATCCAGCGCCTGGCGAACCAGGGTTTCCTCGGGATGCATGCTTAGCATCAACACCAGGGTTTGCGGCTGTTGCTCGAGAATCTTGCGGGTGGCTTGCAAGCCATTCATGTTGGGCATGGCGCAGTCCATTACGACCACGTTGGGCTGAAGCTCTTTTGCCAGGCGAACGGCTTCCCCACCATCGCCGGCTTCACCCGTGACCTCGATGTCCGGCTCGTCCTCCAGAATGCGCCGGAATCCACGCCTCACCAGGCTGTGGTCATCCACTAACAAGACAGAGATTTTATTCGCCATGCGACTCCAGACTCTCTCCCGATCTTTCTCCCATTTTTTCCCTGGGAACGGTCAACCGGATCAGGGTGCCGCTCGGTACCGGCCGGGCAAATTCGATCGCCCCGCCCAGCAGTTCTGCGCGTTCCCGCATCGCCACCAGGCCAATTCCCTGATTTGCGGATTGCGGAACAAACCCACCGCCATGGTCTTCCACTTCCAACTCCAGAGATTTGGGCAAATATCGCAAACGCACCCAGGCTTCCCGGGACCCGGAATGTCGCGTCACATTATTCAGCGCTTCCTGCACGACGCGATATACATGAATAGCAGCATTTCCATCCACGGGATAGGCCGTTCCCGATTTCTCATAGGATATGTGAATGCCTGCCTGCCGTTCCAGCACCGGCAAATACCAGTCGAGAGTACTTTCCAAGCCGGTCTCGTCCAGCATGACGGGATGCAGCGCTTGGGAAAGACTGCGAACCTTGTCCAGGGTGGTCTGCGCGATCTCGGCTACCTCGCGTAACTCGGCGCGCAATGGCGAGCCTTCCGGCACCTGGTTTCCGGCGCGGGACAGCATCGCCCCTACCGCCGTCAGGATCTGTCCAAACTCGTCATGCAGCTCGCGGGAAATGTGGCGCAAGGTGGATTCCTGCGTCGAAATCAGTTTCTGCGCCAGCTCGCTGCGTTGTGCCGACAGCGCCGCCAATTGCGCAAATAGCTGACGGTTGGAGCGGATCGAATACAGGCCGGTCAGCAGGATGGCCACGAGCGTGAGGGTTAGGAACAGATAGACCTGACGCTGCACCCGGTCATAAATCTGCCCTATGCGCAGAGCTGCCTGCTCTTCGCTCTCGTTGTTCTGCACCAGCAGGCGGGCAACCGCGGTGCTCAACGCCGCCTGCCGCGCCTGCAAGGAAAGCTGGATCTGGCTGCGCGCTTCGTCCGGCTTGCCGTTGGCGGCCAGGGCAAACGTACGATCGACCGCATCCCAGAATTGTGCCATGGAATTCTTCAGATAGTCGCGCTGTTCGGGAGTGCGGTCGGCAACGGCAACCTGCTGCTCCTGACGCAGCGCGTCGTTCAAATCGTCCCGTACCCGCTGGAATTGCGCGGACCAGGCGGTGAGAGGATAGGGCCCGTTGTTGTCCAGCATGTCACGCATGGCCAGCGCCAGCGTGTTGAGGTCGTTCTGAATGCGAAGCAGCTGCAGAGAGTCTTTGCGGTTGCGGTCCACCAGGTTGTTCTGCAACTCCCGCAGGCCGGAGATTTGCCCGGAAATGTAGACGGAGCAGGCCACCACAGCGGCCAGCGTAATGATCAGTCCCAAGAAGAGTCCCGGAGTCGGCGACCGATGAGGCGCAGGTGGACGGGGCACGAACCGAGGATACAATGCGCTGGCTTCAAGTTCCACTGCCCTATACGCCCTGTCGTCCTGAGCGGAGGGGGAGTCGAAGGACCCCTATGGCAATACACGACAGCGACAATCGTGGGGGTTGCTGGTGCTCTCCCGCCGAAAGAGCCACGCGGTGCCCGCGCAATCGAAAAGCTGCTAGGGGTCCTTCGACTCCGAAACCGCTTCGCGAAGCGAAGCAGGTTCTGCGCTCAGCACGACAGGTCAATTTCGTTTTTCGGCGGGGGCGTCCAAGTCCTGCGGGAACGACTTGAAGGTCACATCACGCGATTTTGAAGAGGTCTTCTTGTCCGCATCGGTGTTGTTCTGTGTCAGGGTGCCCTTTAGCAGGTAATAGGCTTCGTCGCCGGGATTCTTTCCCGGCCCCCGTTCGACGGTGCCCTTAAACTCGTACCACACACCGTGCACGGTCTGCGTGGTAAAGCTCAGGCTCTGGCCATCGAGTTTGCCGGATTTGAAGAACAGATCGAGAAATTCGCCGCGATCGCTTTCCAGATCTCCATAGCGCGAGATAAATCCGGTTACGTTACCTTTGTCTTCAACCGTGAGTTGCACAAACTCGCCGTCCTGCAGAAAGGAATACATACCGGAATAGTTGTTGGCAGGTTTGGGGGTGGGGGAAGTTGGCGCAGGATTCTGTCCACCCGAGAGCATGCAAGTCAGCAGCACAGTGCCGAGGATGAAGTACGGTCTGACCATGTGCGTATTAAAGCATGGAAAACAGGTTCAATGTGGGCGCGCGGGTCTACGCTCGGGCTGGCAACGGGAAGGGTGTGGACGCCCATCCTCCAGTCAGGTTCCAAATCAGGACAATGTGGCTGCGCAGGAGCTCCGGGGCCGGGAACGCAGCTATAATTAGAGCTGCTCGTACCCTCGGTCTATTGCATGAAGCCAGCCTCGGTGCTCCTGGAATCCACGTCCGAATCAGAGTTAGAAGCCAGGTCCGCGCCGGCATTTCTGGTGAGTTTGGAGCCCTGGCATAGGGTCTTCATTCGCAACCTGGTCGATTTGTTTCGCCCTCGTCAGCGAACACCTTTTCTCGTGTCGTCGCGGCCGGGTACGTTTTGGGCGGATGTTTTCGTCACCTCACGTCTTCCCTGGGGCCGGCTTGCCCAGTCGGCAATGTGTCACTTTGTCGTGATCGTGGCGCTGTGGGGATGGGTGCGGCTCTGGCCGCAACCACCGCAGGTCCTGGATCGACCGGTTTTTACCCGGGCCGAGGTGATCTACTACGCTCCGTCAGAGTATCTGCCACCGCTCGATACGGGTGGCGAGCGCAGACCGATGTCGCGAAAGGGCGAACCGGAACATTCGCTGCAGCCCATCATTTCCGTGCCGCCCGAGGCCGACAATCGCACCCAGACCATTGTCACTCCCTCCGACATCAAGTTGAATCATGATGTGCCTCTGCCCAATATCGTCGCGTGGTCGCAAAACAAAGCCCAGCCCGCGATGCCGCTGGCATCAACCGCAACGCCGAACTTGAGAATACCGACGCTTCCTGTAGCTGCGGTCGCGCCCGCGCCGGAAACGATGCCAGCCAATCGCCAACCGGCACCAACCCTTTCTCAGGCGGCAGTCGCGCCGACTGCAGACGTGAGTGCGGAGTCTTCACGCACTCTGCGGGGCCCACAGGCCGCGATCGTCCAGCCTCCGCCCAGCGTGGACGCCGCTTCGCAGCGCAGTTTGGGAGACATCACCATCGGGCACTCGCAAGTAGTTGCGCCAGCGCCGGAATTGCCCGTGGCCGAGCAATACGCGGCGGCCGGCCGAACGCACACAGGGCTCGGCGGTGGCGCGGGCTCACCGGCGGTCCCGCCACCGCCTTCGATTCAGGGCAATGCGGGTTCGAATCCAGGGGGACGAATCATCGCGCTTGGCATTCACCCCGCGGCGATGAGTCCCGCGGAATTGCCGGCCGGAAATCGTCGTGGAACCTTTGCCGCCACTCCTGGAGGAAAAACTGGAGCGCCTGGCACTCCTGACGTTGCCGCAAGCGTAAGCCATGGCAGCGGTTCCGGGGCCGGCAAGAATAGCGACGGCATCCCCTCCGGATTGACCGTTGGAGCGGGTCCCGAGAATCAGAACCACTCCGCGATGGCGGGACAGGGAAACGGAACTGGTGGCGGTGCGGCGTCAGGCCATAGCTCTGACAACTCCCGCCTGATGGCAGATGCCACGCCGCCCCGTGTCACAGCCACACCGCCTGATTCACTTTCGGAGGTCTCCAAAGATCGCGTCACCGACGTAGATCGGTGGATTTTCGGCGACAAAAGGTTCTATGCGATGACGCTGAACATGCCGAACCTGAATTCCGCAGGCGGAAGCTGGGTCATTCGTTTTGCCGAACTCAATCCCAATCCCAAAGAGGCCAAGGGCGATCTCACCGCTCCCGAAGCGACGCAGAAAGTGGATCCGGCCTATCCGTTGGAGTTGATGCGCCGCAACGTGCAGGGCATAGTCACGCTTTACGCCGTCATCCGCAACGATGGCACGGTGAGTGATGTGAGGGTCTTGCGCGGGGTGGACGACCAACTCGATCAATATGCGCGCGCCGCCCTGACTCGCTGGCACTTTCGGCCCGCCACCAAGAATGGCGCTGCGGTGGATCTGGAAGCAGTAGTAATGATTCCGTTCAAGCCGGTGAGGCTTAAATCCAATTTCTAGTTTCTGGTTTCCAGTCAGAGCCCTAAAACTGGAAACTGGAAACCGGAAACTAGAAACTGCCCTTCGCCTTTTTGCCTTCCAGCATGGCGTAGATCGCGGGGTTCGAGCAGACTTCGTAGTAGCGGCGGTCGGTCCAGTGCTCCAGCGAAAACTTATGCGGATCAATTTGAGGAGTGCGGCTGGAGCGGACCAGGATCTTCTTGAAAATCTCATTGCCAACTGGCACCAGGCCACTCTGCAGCTGAAAGTCTTCACTGCCCCACAATTTGGGTAGATCGAGTTGGCACGGCTCGAGAGAAATTTCCTGCTGCAGCCGTTGAAAGGCGGCTTCGCTCAGGCGAATCCCGTTCAGATTATATTTCAGGATGAAATCGTCCGGGCTCTCTCCGGCATCGGTATCTTTCACGGTCTGAAAGGCATAGACGTTGAACGGTCCTTCCACGCCGACGATCGCCTTGCGCACGCGTTTGTTGCAGGAAGACAGCCGGTCGCTCTCGTTCAGTGCGTCGGAAATCATGATCTGCTGGTCGCCATCCATCAGGTACATGGGCGCCGCATCCTGGAACGAAATTCCTGTTCCCAGCTCCAATGCTGGCAGACCGGCGCGCTCTAGCAGGTGATTGTAGCCGCGCACAATGTCGATAATTTCACGCGCCAGCACGCACGCCCGGCTAACCGCCAGGGGCGCTTCGCCTTCATGTTCCAGCAGCGCGACAATGATGGCATCGCCTTCGACAAACACTTTGCGGGCGCCGTACTTGGCCAGCAATTTGTTGACCGGATCGTAAAAATTCAGGCTGAAGTAGGAAGCCGGGTTCATGCCTTGTTCCAGCAGCGAACGGGTGAGCCGTGACGAGTCACGGATGTCGGCTTTCAGAATCACGTGGCGCAGGACTTTGTCTTCTGACGGCTTCTGCTCTTCCGGCAGCAGGAACTCGTAAAGAGTGCCATTCATGGCCGAGAGTTCCCTGATCTTCCAGTTGCCGATCAGGTTGCCACTGTCCATGGTGGAATTGAGGGCTTCCAGGCGTCGCAGATCGCGGTGGTAGCGCAGGAAGTCACGCAGAAAACGCGCTGCCATTTTGGAGCGCTCGCTCCCGCGGCATCCCGCGACACGCGCCATCGCCGCGTACAAACTCTGAGCCGAAAGTCTGTTGTGTTCTTCGATCAGCTTTTCGACCCGATCGCGTTCTTCTCGAGAGATCAGAGCATTCTTCAGTTGCTGGGCGTTGATGCGGGGCGAGTATTCCGCCAGGAGCGGCACTACCTCGTAGGAAGCGATCACGTGGTCCATGAGCTTTTCGCGCTCCAGCAACTCGACCCAGGCCTGCAATCGCGTCTTCTGGCTGCGTCCCTCGTGAGTGGTTTCGTCAGGCTGGCCCGCGCCCACGAGTTCATGAGCATTTTCCGGAACGTTCAGCCAGCCATCGATCACCGCTTCATCCTCGGCTTTCGAACCCAGATTCAGCGCGAGCAAGAATTCACGGGCAACCCGGCGCACGTTGGAGAATCGGTCGGGATCGCGATCAAAGTTGCCCAGCATTACGTAATGCTCGGCGTTCAGGTAAGTGTCACAGCCGTCTTCGGTAAAGACCAGAGGGTTCAGAAAGAGCCGGTATTCCACCTCGCTATGATTGCCGAACAGCGAGCGCCGCATACGGGCCAGCGTTTCCTTCTCAATCTCGCGCAAAATGCGGAATAGTTCCTGTCCGGTCTTGCGCAGGATGATCTTCTTGGCCACCTGAAAGCTGGCTACGCGCTCGCGATACTCCAGGGCCTTTTGCTGGCGCACGCCTTCGTAGCTTTTGAGCATCATGCGGCCGCGTTCCAGCACCTGCGCGAATTGCGAGTTCAACTCGATGCGCAGAAATTTGACGATGGCCGCCCGCGCCAGCACATCGACGGACAGATTTTCAGTGGCCTTGGCGCGATTCAGCACCGCAACATGCAGATCGGCGAGAAGAGGTTTGAGTTCGGATCCACTCTTGGCCGGCTGCCCTTTTGATGCCGGAGTCACTCCGATGAAGTGGTTGCCACCCAGTCGTTCGGTATTCTCAGCCGCCAGCAGTCCCTCCATATCGCCGTGGCGCATGATGAGGCGCGCGATCTGCAGCCGCGCCTGTTCCACAAACCTGGGGCTCAGATGGACGTCATGCCGCAGATTGTCGACCCCCAGCTGCAAACCCTCCAGAGTGAGTTTGGGGGCATAGCTTCCAAGCTGGGGAGGCAGCGGTTCCTCTGCGGAGCGCCCGAGTCTGAAGATGGGTATGCGTGGCATCGTCGGCGGTCTGATCTCTGGTCGTCGGATCGCACACTGGATCGATCAAGCGTGCGCTGAGGGTGGTGAAGCTGAATTCGGCTTCGTCACCGCTCCATCGGGAGCGCGCAAGGGCGGGCACCCGTTTGCAACGCAGACTCCTTGCAAACTGCTGATATTCCTACGTGTACGGCAGCGTAGCATGCGTGCAGAGCCCGGCCAACATTACCCAAGTTACGTCACCGAATGGCCCCATTGAGCCGTGGTTTACTCGGGGTGGGTGTCCAGAGGATGGGCGGCTTTTTCGAAGAATTCATTCTGCAGCCTGAGGCTTTCCTGGTCGGCTTTGACGGCTCGGGCGGCCTTCACGATTCCGTCAATCCAGGCGTTCATCTTGAATTGGCCAAAGTCGAGAGTGGCCAGCGAACCGTCCCCGGAGTAGTGATTGGGAAAACGGGCGTACCACCAGATTCCGGTATAGACGTTCTCCGGCAGCTTTTGTCGGCCCAGATCGCCCCCGGACTCGCGCCTGGCCCGATCCTGATGCACCAGTTCGGGATGCGCGATCAGCATCGCCGAGGTTTCGGCTTCACCGGCGTGCCAGTCGGGGCCACTACTCTTCGCCTTGGGTCCGCCCGGCGGCGTCTCCACTCGGCCGAGCACATACACCACATAGTCATGGGGCTTTTCCAACTGGCTCTGAGCAAAGAACGGCAGCAGGTGTTCGTTTCCGCCGTGCCCGTTCACGATGATGACCTTCTTACAACCGTTGCGCGCCATCTCGTCGGTGGTTTCCTGCAGCAACTGCAACTGGAGTTGCCGGCTGTACGCAACGGTACCGGGCTCGTGCCGGGCTTCAAAGATCTGGCCAAAGTAATACTCGGGAAAAACCACGGCATATTCCTGCTCAGCGGCATGCAAGGCCGCGTAACGTACATCGAGAAGATCGGTTCCCAGCGGCAGATGGGGACCGTGCTTTTCCAGGATGCCGAAGGGCAACAGGCAGGTGCCCTGGGACTGCTTGATGGCTGAGCGGAAATCGTCGGCCGTGAGATCTTCCCAGTGTGCGGACAACCTGGCCTGCGGCCAGCCCAATTGGGCGCAGAAAACCAGCAACCCAAGCGCGATCACGACATTGTGAACCAAACCTTTAAGAGACATGGTCTCCCGAATCACCACTCTGTGCATGGAAGCCTCCCGCGGCTGCGCATTTTAGCATTGCCCATGGTCACGTGACTTCAGTCACCGTGCGCCGCTACCGGGGTCGAGGTATGATTTCTCGACCGTGACCTCGATGAAGAAACTAAAATTCCTGGTTTCGCTGACCACCAACGACAACGATTATCAGATCGAACAAGCCGCGGCGGCGGACGAAGCGGCGCGACGCCTGGGCGTGGACGTCCAGATTATCTACGCTGAAAACGATTCGATCACGCAGAGTCAGCAGATTTTGAGTGTCATTCAGTCCCGCTCCGACGCTCACCCGGACGGAATCATCTTCGAACCCGTAGGTGGGACGGCTCTGCCCCAGGTGGCCCGGGCCGCCGTGTCCGCCGGCATCAGCTGGGTGGTCTTGAATCGGAACGTCGATTACATCGCGGAGATCCGCAAGAGCAGCCGGGTCCCGATTTTCGGCGTCAGCTCAGACCACGAGGAAATCGGCCGGATCCAGGGCCATCAGTTTGGCGCGCTTCTACCCAAAGGTGGAACGGTGCTGCACATTCAGGGCCCATCCGAGAGCCTGGCCGCCAAACAACGCACCACCGGCATGTACGAGACCAAGCCTGCCGATGTCCAGGTGAAGGTCATGCGAGCGCAGTGGACCGAAATCAGCTCCTATCGGGCGGTAAGCTCCTGGTTGCGCTTATCCACTTCGCACCAGACGCGTATCGACCTGATCGCGGGCCAGGATGACGGCATGGCCCTGGGCGCGCGCAAGGCCTTCCAGGAGTTGCCTGAGAGCGCGGCCCGCCAACGCTGGCTGAGCTTGCCTTTCATCGGATGCGACGGCCTGCCCAAGACCGGTCAAGCCTGGGTCAAACGAGGACTGCTGGCCGCGACCATCTTTGCCGGACCAAACACAGGTCAGGCGATCGATATGCTGATGAAAGCCCTTCAGACGGGAACGGTGCCGCCGGAAAACACTTTGACCACGCCCGTCTCCATACCAGCCCTTGATGTCCTGGCTGCAGGGCAAGTGGAGAAGGCGCGTCTGCTGTCGGTTTAAGGGCAGTTTCCAGTTTTCGGTTTCTAGTTTCCAGTCTCTCCCATAGCTTCTTTACGCGCTCCGCGCTTCTCTTGGTAGATTGGTTGTGGTGTCATCCAGCCCTACTTCGTCAAGGAGAAGCAATGCCCACTCTGGTCGCTCAGCCCACGCGCATTCGCGCTGCCGGCACCCAGCCAAAACTGATTGACGAATTCATCGGACAGGTCAACACCAAGACCTCCCGAGTTAGCGTCGCCCACATGCGCAGTCCGCAGGGTTGGGAAGAGCCCGGACAGACTCCGGAGTTCGACGAATTCACAATCGTGCTGAAAGGCACCCTGCGGGTAAAGCACAAGGCCGGCGAACTGGATGTCGCCGCCGGCCAGGCTGTCATCGCCCACAGCGGCGAGTGGATCCAATATTCCACCCCCGCCGAAGGCGGGGCCGAATACATCGCGGTATGCCTGCCAGCGTTCGCAATGGAAACGGTACACCGCGACCCAGAGAAGTTGTCATCCTGAGCGCAGCCATGGCATTCGCTCGCGAATGCCATGGCGGAGTCGAAGGACCCCTATGAGTTCTACGGAATCAGTACCGATCGAACTTGATCTTGAATTGTCCGGCTAAGCACAGATGCCGCCTAGCGACGCTCGGCAGCTTTCTCGAGTAGCATTTTGATCACATCAAATCCGACCTGCTTAGGATTCCCGCCCGCGACCGACATATTCAAGTAGCTGCCTTCGACCAGGAAACACGATGTGGTCAACAAGGGCTTGGCCAGTGGTTTGCGGTCGAATCCTTTCGTCATCTTCATGTTCAGGCATCCGACTTTTCCATAGTCCCTGGTGTTGCTCTCGGGAGACTGTCTGGCCTCGCCCAACATCAGGCGAGCCCCCATGAGTCCCTGCTGGACCGAAGTCGGCACTCCGGCTGTTCCCGGCGGTGCGCTTTGCAGCTTGATTGCGAGTCCGCCGATATTCACCGTGCAAACGGAGGAATCACCGTCAAAGCCGTGCGGGTTAGTGGCCTTGCCGCCGAAACTGGCCTCCAAATCGGAAGTCGGCATGAGCTTGCAGGCTTTCGCGTTGGGTCCATAGTACGGCGATGTCTGCCCAATCAGGGAATACGCCTCCACTACGCAGGCGAAAGAAGTGGCAAGGATCGCGGTGGTGACGGCGTGTCGCAGTCGAGTCATGCCGAGGACTCTCCTCCCGGTGAGCTTCTTCGATTTCCGGAAGTATATGTCGAGATGGGAGGTTGAGGTAAAGTTAGCCGCGTCGTTGTGTCCGACAGCTGCGGGCAGGACGTCCGCAGGACAGCCGGCGGGACGCCGGCGATACCAAATGCTAGCTCCGATTGGGATTTTCAATCCAAGGTACCCGTCTGGATGGGGCATAATGCTGGCGAATAACGCAGCGACAACACGTGCCGTCCTGCGAGAGTTCGGGAAGCTGCACCATGCTGATACGTTTGGGATACGACATTCAATTCGAGATCCCCGAGACCGTGGCCATGGTCGGAATGTTGCACGTGCATCCGTCGCGTGTGCCGGATCTACGCGAGCCCGATGAGGTCAGCATCCGCCCCGAGGTAAAAGTGGAGAGTTACATGGATAGCTACGGCAACCGTTGCGCTCGATGGCTGGCGCCGGCCGGACCGCTTCGGCTTACCAGCTCCACTCTGATCGAGGACCCGGGGACGCCGGACGAGGGGGATCCCGATGCCCAGGAGCATCCGGTAAATGAGTTGCCTCCCGAGATGCTGCGCTATCTGCTCAATAGCCGGTATTGCGAAGTGGACCGGCTATCGAATATCGCGGTCGAGTTGTTCGGCCACCTGAAGCCGGGATGGAGGCGCGTGCACGCCATTTGCGGCTGGGTAAACTGGAAAGTGGCCTTCGGATATCATCACGCGCGCTCTTCGAAGACCGCCCTGGACGTGTTCACGGAGCGCACCGGAGTCTGCCGCGATTTTCAGCATCTGGCGGTAACTTTCTGCCGGGCGCTCAACATTCCAGCCCGCTATGCTACGGGATACCTCGGCGACATCGGTCTTCCCAAAGAGCCGACGCCCATGGATTTCAGCGCCTGGTTCGAAGTCTATCTGCAAAACCGATGGTGGACGTTCGACGCTCGTCATATTCAGCCCCGCATTGGGCGGGTGCTGATGGCCACCGGACGGGACGCTTCTGACGTCGCTATTACGACATCTTTCGGGATTGCGAACCTGACTGGATTCTCCGTGGTTACGGAGGAGATTGTGTGATCGTCCTCCAAGTGTGGGACGGACACTCCTGTCCGCCGCCTTTGACTCTGTCTTGAGCAGTCAAAACAACCCCAGCAAACGGGATCAAGCGGGACAGGTCATGCGCGGCAAGGTCAAGAGCGGCAAAAGTCAAAAGGCGGCGGACCAGGGTGTCCGCCCCACACGAGCATTGGTGAGGTCTGAGGTCTGACGCCGGCTTTACGGCGCTTCGATCAACTCCATCTTGCCGTCTCGGGTGCGGTGCAGCACCATCAGTTTGCCTTTGGGGTCGCGGAAGACGAACACGTCGCGGTCGCGGAAGTGCACTTCCTTTATCGCTTCCTCGAGCGTCATGGGGCGCATGGCGACGGCGTCCTCGGAGCGTACCAGATGTACTTCGGTGGACTTCGCTATGGCCGGGAACTTGTGTACGACCAGAGAAATCTCCGCGGTTTCGGCGAGTCCGATCGCGGTTGGCAGGCTATCCTGCTGCGCTGCCTTGCCATTCCATTTCTTGAGGTCGTGGCGCTTCTTGCTGCGCCAGCGGGTCTTGTATTTGACCGCCTGTTTTTCCAGATGGTCGAGAGCCTCATTGACCGCGGACTTCATGTCACCGGCTTGTGCTTCGCCTACCAGGGGACCGTTCCGCGGGGTGATGGTGATTTCCGCTTTGTGGCGGCGCTTTTCGATGGCGAGGATGACCTTCGTATCGAACTTGTCGCCCAGGATTTTTCGGATCTTGGTCAGGCCGGTTTCGACTGACTTGCGGATGGTGGGAGTGATTTCGTACTGTCTGCCGGTAAATTCCACGTTCATGAGCGCCCCTCTCCTGATTCGTGCTGCTCTGCTTGGGCACCGCATTTACAACTTTAGCGCTTCCGGCTCGGACGGCAAGATGCCGTCCGGAAAGCCGGCGGGACGCCGGCGCTACTCTATTTCTTTACTCTGCGCTGATGGGTGCTCGGGATGCGCATGTCTTCCCGGTATTTTGCAACCGTACGGCGCGTGACTTGGATGCCTTGGGACTGCAAGATACGAGTGATTTGCTCATCGGTCAACGGGCGACTCGGGTCTTCTTCCTCGATTAACTTCTTGACCCGGCGCTTGAGGATCAGAAGCGAAGTGTTGCCGCCCTGGGGGCCGTTCACGCTTTCGCTGAAGAAATAGCGCAATTCGAATACGCCCTGGGGAGTGTGGGCATATTTGCTGGCCACCGCCCGGCTTACCGTGGAAGGATGCACGCCGATTTCTTCGGCGACCTCTTTGATCATCATCGGTTTGAGCTGGTCGATGCCTTTTTCCAGAAAATCCTGCTGCCGGGTCACGATCGCATAGCAAACTTTGGTGATGGTCTGCTTGCGCTGTTCGATGTTCTTGATTAGCTGGATGGCGCTCTTGTAGCGCTCTTTGACGTAGTTACGCGTATCTTTGTCGTTGGTGTCGCGGGTAAGCAGGCGCTTGTAGGCGGGATTCAGGCGCAGCACCGGGACATCGTCTTCATTCATCATCACCAGCCACTCATCGCCATGCTTGATGAAGGCAACGTCGGGCTCGATCAGGCGCGGCTGGCTTTTGTTGTAACGCAGACCGGGGCGGGGGTCGAGCGTCCGGATATAATCCAACGCTCCCTGCACCGCTTCCGGCGTCCGGTTCAGAGCGCGGGCGATTTCCTTGTACTGCTTATTCTGCAGGGCGCGCAGATGCTGGTCCACAATGGCGACTGCATCCGATAGCACTTGCGCGGTGGCCTCACCGTTTCCATTCTTTTGCGCGGAAAGCTGCGCCTGATGGTAGCGCAACTGGTAGAGCAAACAATCGCGCAGGTCGCGGCAGGCGACGCCCGGCGGATCCATCTGGCGCACCAGGTCAAGGGCTTCGTGCAAATCAGTTACGTTGAAGCTGGGCTGAAACACGGGCTGCGCCGCCTTCCGCGGAGCAGCCGGCTCTGGCGTTGGCGCTGGTGGCGGAACTGGGGCAACGGCTTCCGGAGCAGGCGCAAACGCAGTTCCATCTACACTGGCGGAAACTGGCAGGTTCGCGGCGTCCAGGTCGTCCCATTCGGAGGACAGGGCGGCGTCGGTCTCGTCCGCCAGCGACTCGGAGTCTTCGAGTTCTGTCGCCAGCCCGAGGGCGGCCGCTTCCTTGACTACGTTTTCCGCGATAGTCGCGTCAACTTCGGGGGGAGCCGGCGGAGCAATGCCCAGCAACTCCTCGTCACTGGCGATCAGGTAGCCATCTTCACTCAGGTTGCCGATAATGACTTCGGCGGCCTCGCGTACCTCGGGACGCACCGAAAGCGCGCCTAACTGCCAGGCCAGGTGATCGGAGAGCGTCGTCGGCTTGGAAAGAAAATTCTCAAATGACGGGCGCTCAATTTCTTCCATCTCGCTCCGGCTGCGATATCCGGGATCGAGATATTCCTGAAAGAACGAGCCAAAGTCTATTTCTTCGAAGGGATCTTTTTTCTCCTCCGCTGTAACCGTGTTTTCTTCAGGCTTAATCCGTTCCCGATCTTCCTCCTGGCGAGCAGCATCATCCAGCAGGGGAACGGTGTCTTCCAGTTCCTCAAGCACCGGGTTCTCGACCATCTCCGCAGTGATCATATCGCGCAGCTCGAGCTTGTTCAGCGCGAGGACGCTGACCATCTGCACGAGGCCAGGTGTAAGGATCTGCCTCTGCGAGAGTCTCAAATGCAGCTTGGGCTGGAGAAGAACCATAGTCAGTCTTCAGTCGTCGGTCTTCAGTCGTCAGCAAAGCAAGAGGTCAGTGTTGGCTGAAGGCCGACGACTGACGACCGACGACTGCACTACACCAGCGAGAAACTCTCGCCCAGATATACCTTTCTTACCTGGGGATCGCTGGCCAGTTGCTCGGGCATGCCCGAGGCCAAAATCCGTCCACCATCGATAATGTAAGCCCGGTCCGTTACCGCCAGCGTCTCGCGGACGTTGTGGTCGGTGATCAACACTCCGATTCCGCTGGTCTTCAGATCGCTGATGATCTTCTGCAGATCGAGTACGGCGATCGGGTCGATCCCGGAAAACGGCTCATCGAGCAAAATAAATGTGGGGTTGATGCACAGAGCGCGGGCGATTTCCACGCGCCGCCGCTCTCCCCCGGACAGAGCGTATCCCCGATTCTGGCGGATATGCTCCAAACCCAGCTGATCGATCAGTTCTTCCATTTTCTCCCGGCGCTCGTGCCAAGAGATGGGCTGGGCTTCCAGCACGGCGAGGATGTTTTCCTCGACCGTAAGCTTGCGGAACACCGAAGCTTCCTGAGGGAGGTAGCTTATGCCGTACTGGCGTGCCCTTAAGTACATCGGCACGTCCGTGATTTCCTCTTCGTCGATCAGCACCCGTCCCGTATCGGGCGGGATCAGGCCGACGATGGCGTAGAAGGTTGTGGTCTTGCCGGCGCCGTTAGGTCCAAGTAAACCAACAACTTCGCCCTGCCCTACGCGAATGCTGACCCCGTTTACAACCCGTCGACCACGGTAGGATTTGCCGATTTCGTCTGTGGCCAGGGTACGCATTTAACGTGCCACTCGGGTCTGCGTGACCGTAGGGGATGTATTATTGCCTTCGACCACGACCCTACCATCGTGTCTGAACAAAGTCAACGAAACCCCGGTAATCTTGCCCTGTTCGGCATCAAAAATGCTAGGCGATCCGCCCGTGAGTACAAACTTGTCGTCCGACGTGGTGTAAACCAGCAGATCGCCGTTCGCCCGCCGACCCGGTTGGACGATCGCAACCTGCCCGCTGGCGACGATATGATCGATCTTTCCCGTGCCCGCGCCAGTTCCTGTAATTGATTGATTCGAGATAGCTTGATCCCGAGGTTGTAAGAACACATCCATCACTTTGGACGTAATGGTCAGGTCCGCCCCTTTGGCCTGCACCGCCTCTTCAAAGTGTGCTTTGCGCTCGCTATCGGTATAAGTCAACCGGTCAGAGGTGATCTTGACTGGGGTGACTTTTCCACTCTTTTCAACCTGGACCAGCACCGTGGACACGGGCTGGGTTGGCGTTCCCTGGGCAACGACTGAGCGGTGGTTACGGTCAAACTGGATCGCAGGCGCCTGGATGACGTTGGCATTCTGCCACAGCCGTGCATCTCCGCTATACAGAGCGACGCTCGGGCCGCTGTGGGCGGTCATGGTGCGCGCAGTTACGTGAATGGGATCGGAGGCAGCGAGAAGGGCGCCATTGGGTTGCGCCTTCAAATCGCTGTAGGTGCTTTTCACGTCGCCGTCGGCCAACGCGTCTCCGGTCGCCCGATTCATGCGCATGGTTCGGCTGGTAGTGGTCATGCCTCCGTCGACAACCCGAGGAGAGCCCGTCAGTACGAGCATCTGGTCGGCGGGAGTGTAGGTGGCGCGGTCTCCCCAGGCTTTGCGGTCGCCGTCGGCGTAGGCAACGCTTCCCTGCTGCATGAGCGAATCGATGCCACTGCCCGGGTGGAAGGACGCATCAAGCGTATCGCTGGTGCTGACGCGATCTGGCTGGCCTGGCATTTGCGACACGATGTGGGCGTTCGGCGCGCCATGGACAGATGCCAGCTGTCCCAAATCGTCGAACCCCGCTTGAAGCTTACCCGCCGTCACCAGTGTCTGCTGCCCTGTGCCTGAGACCGGACGAAGGGCAATTTGGGCGGCTCCGGAGGTGTTGGCGCGCTGCAGACGCCGGCCATCCGCCAGGACGAAGTCTATGACGGATGCAGTAATCTCAACGTCCTGCGCACTGGCGGAGGCTGACGCGGGCTTCTGATGCTGCACCATTCTAACGTTGTCCTGGGTATGGACCGTGCTCAGCACATTGTTTCCCGTAAAATTCAGGACGACCCGGCCGGCATTTCCCTGCACCGGCTGTGGCCCTGAATTTTCGATCCGGACATTTCCCGAAAAGGTGGCGGAGCGTACCGCGTCCTGCTTCTCGGCCACGAGCAACTCCATCTGGTCGGACTCGACCTTCTCCGAGCTTGAGCCCTCCGATTCGACCCGAACGTTGCCGGCGGCCAAAATCCGATCGACGGTGTTGTCAGCGCGCAGGAAGAGCGTGCCCTTGTCCGCCGTACAGCGCCGCGGGCCATACTGCAGGCGCGGAAGATCCAGGTCAACCACTCGCGGGTCCTTGGCAATCGTGCCATGAATTGCAGTCAGCCGGGCCGGAGTAGCGCCGTGGAAGGAGACATCCACCTGCGACTGCAAGGTCAGAATTGTGGTGCTGGCCACGTAACTCAGGCCCAGGGCGGACCCGCTGGCCTGAGGCAGGCTGAACGCCACTTTCTCCAGGGTCTGTGCGTTGCCTGTCTTCTGGCTAAAGAGCAGATTGGTAGTGGTCAGATGGACCGGATTCTTTAGCTCTTTAGGCGTCGCCTGGTCAGGATGGATCAGGCCTTCCGGGTTGGCTTCAAGATTCATCTGGACTTCACCCTTACCCACCACCTCGCCGGACCGGGGATCATATTCGAAATCGGCGCCGTAGATTTGGTCGAAGCGGCTGGAATCGCGCCCGTACAGCGTGATGGTGACGTCATGCAGCTCGACTCGGCCGCCCTCCTTGTATTGCACCGATCGGCTGGCCTGAATCTTGAATATGGTGCGTGACCCTTCGGAGTGGGAATATGTGAAACCCTGGGCGCTCTGCTGGATTTCGGTTCCGATTTTCGCGGGCACTTCCTTCAGAGCGTTTTCTACTCTCTTGCGAGCGTAGAAGTACACCCCCCCGACCACCAGCAGGAGGCCGACGGTGGCCGCCGCGAACCAGCGACGAAGGTGCGAAATCTGGAAAGCCATCTGAAGACAAGTCTACTTGAACCCGGGGCCACATCCTCTCGGTCCGTTGAGTCGGGTAGAGAACTCTGGCTGAACGTATCCCCTCCCCGGGCATCATCCTGAGGGACTTCAGTCCCGAAGGATCTCGCGCGCAGCGACACGGTGCCGACCCGTCGCAAGAATCCGCTTCGCGCCAGATCCTTCGCAAAGCTCCGGATGACACCCGATCGTCTAAACTCAGAAGACCATGAACCGGCTCGAGCCTCCTCTACTGGATTTGCAGAACATCTCGGTGATGCGCGGACAGAAGATTGTGCTGGAAGATTTCAGCCTGGTGATTCGAGGAGACGAGCATGTAGCCATTCTGGGGCCGAACGGCTGCGGAAAATCCACCTTGATCAAGACCATTACGCGCGAATGTTATCCCGTGGTGCAGCAAGGTTCTTCGATGACCATCTTGGGGCAAGATCGGTGGGACGTCTTCGAACTGCGTTCTCTGCTCGGCATCGTTTCGAACGATCTGCTGTCCAGCAGTTCCGGCGATGCCTCGGGACGCGACGTGGTCTTGTCCGGCTTCTTCAGCAGCGCCCGCATTTTTCCCCATCATGTTGTCGACCCGAGACACCGGGCCCTCGCGGATAACGCCCTGGCGCAACTGCAAATATCGCACCTGGCGGAGCGCCCGGTATGCGAGATGTCTTCAGGTGAGGCACGGCGTGTACTCATCGCCCGCGCTCTGGTGCATAAGCCGCGTGCCTTGCTGTTCGATGAACCCAGCAACTCTCTCGATGTCTTCGCCCGGCACAGTTTGCGTCAGAGCATGAGTTCACTGGCGAAAGCCGGCATTGGAATCATTCTGGTCACGCATGACTTATCCGATCTGATTCCGGAAATCGAACGCGTACTGCTGATGTCAAACGGACGGATCATCGCGGACGGGTCAAAAAATCAGATGCTTCAGGCGCATCGTCTGGAACGTTTGTTTAAGACCAAAGTGGAATTGGACCAGCGCAACGGTTACTACCACATGTGGTAAACACACGATATTTCATTGTCGAAAGCTACCTGATTTATTAAGAGCCGTTCTCGGATCTCAGTAAACCCAATTCCCAGCGTCGCGAACCACCTTACAAACCGGCTGCAGTCTTCCGCTGCTCGGCCGCAGTCTCGTCAACAACTTCTTCCGGGCGCATGAAGTCCCGCAGCGAGAGTTCCAGTCCGCCATATGCAGGGTGATCGTTATTGTCGACAGTGAATGCGATGTCGAGAGCATCGCCAGGGAGCAAGCCCGCCTGCTGACACCGTTCCGCCATGTGCCAGCCCAGGGCATCGAAGGTAATTGCCTTACGCCATCTATTGTCCGTCTCTTGCCGGTTGTCAGTTGCCTCGCGGACTTCGCTTCGGCGCAAAGCGGCTGAATCGGGATCACAGCGAGGTGTGGTCAGGATGGCAAGGTCCGGCCCTTCGAGGTTGGGGACGCGCAGCAGCGATCCGATGGCAGGCCCTAGCTTGAGCTTCACGTGCTTGTCTTTCATGATGCGCGGAGAGGCCATGAGGCGAATAGAACGGGCTGCAAAAACGGGCTGGGGATTGCCTACGCCGAAGGGCTCCAGCCTTTGCAGAAGGTTGAAGAACTCAGGGCTCACCTGGTCAAGCGCCAGTTCGGCATCGAAGTTGAGCGCGGGCTCGAAGTCGGCGAGGGTCAGGCTGGCCCGGGCATAGTCATCGAGACGCGCCCGCAATTCGGGCACATTTGCGGTGGGTAGCGAGAAGCCGACGGCATGCGCGTGGCCACCAAAGCGCGTGAACAGTCCGGCGCAGGACTCGAGCGCATTCAGCAGGTGAAACGCGCGGATGGAACGGCCCGAGCCGTGCGCCTCCTCGCCATTCCGCGAAATCACCAGCGTGGGACGTCCGTAGCGCTCCACCACCCGCGTGGCGGTAATGCCGATCACTCCGCGGTGCCAACCCTCGCCATCGATCACAATGCAGAAAGCTTCGCGCAGCGCCGGCTGTGCTTCGAAATGCGTTGTGATCGATTGCAGGATGCGGCGCTCTTCCTCCTGCCGGTCGCCGTTCAGTTGATCGAGCTTGTTGGCAATCTCCCGAGCTCGTGCGGCGTCTTTCACGCTGAAAAGCTCGATAACGTCGCGGGCCACATCCATGCGACCCGCCGCATTGATGCGTGGCGCGATCCGGAATGCGACTTCGCCTGAGGTGAACGTCCGGCCATGGGCGAGTTGCGCAACTTCCAGCAATGCCTTGAGTCCGGGATTGACGGGCGAGCGCAGGCCTTCTAATCCCAACTTGGCGAAGACCCGGTTTTCTCCGGTAAGGGGAACTGCATCGGCGATGGTTGCGATGGCCACCACTTTCATGAACGAATTCAACATGCGAGTCCGGTGGTCGCTTTCCGGAATCCTTCTCTCGATCAGACCCTGGGCCAATTTGAAGGCAACGCCTGCGCCGCACAGGGCCTTGCAGGGATACTCACAGCCTGACTGATTGGGATTGACTACAGCCAGCGCCGCCGGTACTCCCTGCGGACCGGGGAGATGATGGTCGGTGACAATCAAGTCCACGCCCAGCCGCCGGGCGGTCTCGGCTGGGGCGAAGGCGCGGATGCCCATGTCGACGCTGATGATGAGCTTGATGCCAGCGGCCGCTGCCCGCTCAATGACGTCGTCGCGCATGTCATAGCCGTCACGAATGCGGTGCGGGACATGGAATTCGGCTGTGCCGCCGCACAACTCAATTGCGGTCTTGAGGACAACGATCGCGGTCGTGCCATCGACGTCGTAGTCGCCATAGATCAGGATCGATTCTTTGTTCTCGAGTGCGGCTTCGATTCGGTCAACGGCCGTTTTCAAGCCAACCATCAGATAAGGTGAATGCAAATGAGAAAGGGCGGGAGAAAGGAAGCGCTCCGCAGCTTCGCCCTCGCTTATGCCGCGCATTACCAGAAGCCGAGCGAGCGTCGAGGCGATCTGTGGATTTTTCAGTCGCAGGGATGGTTGTGAATTTAGTTCCGCCGCCAGATGTTCAACCGTACGCGGGTCGGCGGTTTTTAGGTCCCAACGCATAGGTGAAGTTTGTATCGTGACGATTGATTATAGCGATGTTGGTTGCCGAGCTTTGCTCGGCCTGACGGGCGGGACGTCCGTCCTCCATTTTTTCGCGGGTCAGTTCTCTTCGTCCTGGTCGGGTTCGTCGATAGGGATGCCACCGAAGTCTTCGGATAGTTCCAACAGGCGCTGGTAGTGGTCGTACCAGTCGGTGGAGGCTTCGTACACCATCATGATGCCCTGGTGGGCAAAGCCGAGTTGGACGAAGCCAGTCTTGCCGATGTACGTCCGTAGCCAGCGCGCCTCGTCGACGTCTTCATCGTTGGTGAACTCGGCTTGTCCCAATCGCTCAACCATCTGATCGAGCTCTTCCCGGTGCAAAGTCCACGAGTCCATGGTGAGAAATGGGGCTGCGGCGGCCTTGGCCAGCTCCACGAAGTCCTTCCAACTGTCGGGATTGTCTTCGGTCTTCCAGACCACGCTTTGTACTTCCTCATAGTCGACATAGCCGTGAAAGCGACGCATGCCATGGCCTTCGATGAAGGCGATCATGTCGTCTTTGAGGCCAGCCAGATTGTCGGGCGTGGGAGACATAACGGCTCAGCTTATTTCTGCATTGTAAGCCTGTTTTCGGTCGTTTGTCGTTGGCCGTTGACCCATCCGCTGGAGTCCACGGCTGAGTGCATCGCCACCTGCTTGGCACCGGTCGAGAAAGACCAACGACCAACAGCCAACGACCAACGACCAAATTCCTGTGCTACACTACGTGTTTCACAAACGACAATCGATCCGCGCTATGCTTCTTTCCAAAGAATATGTGGGCTATCTGGCCCGCGAAGTCACCAAAAAGCTGATTGCTGGCGGGCACATCGAAACCAAGGCCGTGCCTGCGGTCACCGAGAAGGTGCATGCTGCCATGCTCGAGGAGCTGTCGCTTGAGGACCGCATCAATGACGAAGTGCGCGTCATACTAGAAGCCTATTCCGAAGAGATGCAACGGACCGGCGCCAACTATCAGGAGATGTTTCGCAAGGTGAAGAGCGAATTGACCCGTAAGTACAAGGCGGTGCTGTGAGAATCAGCCGGGACAAGGTCAACAAGGTGGCGCACGTGGTCGCGGATGCGCTGGCTGAAGTCGACGCCGTGGACTTCGTTGAAGATCGCAATACGATTCGGCTCGAAATACGAAAGATCCTCGAAGACCTGTTGAACCAGGAAGCAAAAATCGACCAGACCGCACGCCTGAAGATCGAAAGCCAAAAGCGCACGATTCTCGAAGGCAGCCAGGAGTGGGACATCCTGTACCGCAAGTATTACAACGAAGAAGTGAAGAAGCTGGGAGTTTAATCGTCAGTCGTCCGTCGCCCGTTTAATCCTCCTTTGCGACCTTTGCGACCCTTGCCGTAGAAAGCTCTCGCCGACGGTGCTCCAGGCGCAACAAAGTTGCTCCACACCAGCGACCCCGGGCTAGGATATTGTTATCGCGTTGAATCAGATCACAGACATCACCGATGTCGCAAAGCAGGCCGCGCGCGAGGCTGGCTTCGAACTGGCCGGAGTCGCGCCCGTCCACGATTTCGACGAACTGGATCGCTTTCGCGAATGGATTGCGGCCGGACGTGCCGGAGAAATGAAATACATGGAAGCCCGTGACCAGTCGGGTTCCCTCAAGCGCGCGTCGCTACGTTCGACTCTGCCCTGGGTTCGCAGCGTGATCGTTTGTGCCATCAACTACAACACTGCCCAACCTTACTCAACCGAGGTGAACGATCCACAGCACGGATGGATTGCCCGTTACGCCTGGGGACAGCAGGACTATCACGAAGCGGTATTGAATCGGCTTAGGGCCGTTGAGAGCAGGCTGCGCGCTGCCACTGGAAGCTCTGAATTGCAGACCCGCTGTTATGTCGACACGGGTCCGCTCGTCGAACGCGTCTACGCCAAGTACGCAGGGATTGGATGGATCGGAAAGAACACGTGCATCCTGAATCAGAAAATGGGTTCGTGGCTGTTCCTGGGCGTCATTCTGACTTCGCTCGAACTCGAACCGGACTTGCCTGCGCCCGACCGCTGCGGCAGTTGCACGCGCTGTATCGATGCCTGTCCTACCGATGCGCTGGTCGCACCCTATCAACTGGATTCGAATCGCTGTATCTCGTATCTGACCATCGAAAAACGTGGCGCGATCCCCGAAGATATGCGGACCGGCATGGGGCACGAGGTTTTTGGCTGCGACATCTGCCAGGACGTGTGCCCCTGGAACCGCAAAGCTCCCGCGACAGAGGAGGCGGAATTTCAGCCGCGCGCAGGGCTGGCGAGTCCCGCGCTGGAATGGCTGGCCGGAATGAGCGACGAAGAGTTTCGGCGAAAGTTTCGCGGATCTGCCCTGCGACGGGCCAAGCGCAGCGGCTTGCGGCGAAATGCAGTGATCGCGATGGGCAACAGCGGCGACGAACGCTTTGGGCCGTTACTGCAAAGATTGAAAACCGATGAGGACCCAGTTGTGGCGGAGAGCGCGGAGTGGGCGGCGAATAGGCTCTCTGGGGCTGCACAAGGCACGTAGGGGACAGATGTCCTCATCTGCCCCTGCGTGGTTCGTGCTGGCAGCGTGGTAGCATCCTTTACATCCGGAGTCTTCTTCGGCCCGGTCGAACATGCCCAGCATTTCCTTCCACCCGAGATGGATTCTTTCCGCAGTCTTGTGCTTCGCATTCACCAGCCCTTTAGTCGGGTTTGCCCGCAGCTCCGAACCCAAGTGGATCCGGATAAGCTCCGCCCATTTCTCCATCCTTACGGACGCGACGGAAAAGAAGGGTCGCGAATTGAGCCTGCGGCTGGAGCAGATGCGGGACATTTTTTCGCAGCTCTTCCTGAAAAACAAACTGCAGTTGCCGGAACCACTGGATGTGATCGCCCTGCAGTCGGACGAGGAATACATTCGCGTGGCGCCGCTGCGCCAGGGCCAACCCACCTCGGCTCCCGGATTCTTTTTGCACGGAGACGATCGCAACTATATCGTCCTCGACCTCGCGGCCGAAGACAGTTGGCGGTCGGTCTCGCATGATTTTGCGCGTCTCCTTCTGAATTTCAACTATCCTCCGACGCAGGAATGGTTCGATGAAGGCTTTGCCCAGTATTTTTCCAGCTTGCGCCTGGGCGACAATCAGGCGCAGGTGGGCGGCGATCCGACGCAGAGCCTGCCCTGGAACCATGCTTTACCCGGCCAAGCGGATGCGAACCCAGCCAAATCGTTTACGGAATTACTGGGCCGTCCGTGGTTGCCCATAGCGGAGTTGTTCACGATGCGTCCGGTCCCTGCTGGCTATCCGCCCATGTTCTACGCGCAGTCTTGGATCGTGATGCACTACCTGCTTCACCAGAACAAGTTGTCCGACGCCGGAGCATATTTCGGACTGGTGCAGATACGGAAAGTCCCGGTCGAGCAAGCTATCCAACAGGCATTTGGCATGAGCGCTGCGCAATTCGAACAGGCGGTGAAAGATTATTTTCATTCTTTCCCTACATCGTCGGCTCAACCTAAGCCGGGCACGCCCAGTTCAGGCGGCCAGCTGAACCAATTCCCTCCCCCACTTGGACCGCTTGATATCGGGGGCAGCGTCCTGGAGGTAGTGGACACGCAGGCGCAGGCGCTGGTGGCGGAGATGGCGGTGCGTCTGCCGGAACATCGCGATCAGGCCGAAAAGAATCTCGAGACCGTCATCGCCGATCCCAAAACCGATTACGCGATCGCGCATCGCGCACTGGCTTGGGTGCGCATGGAAAGAAAGGAATTCGATCAGGCCGACGAGGAACTGGCGAGGGCGCGGGAACTCGATGGCAAAGATACCTGGGCCCATTACTACCTGGCGCTGGCGAAATTTCGTGCTGCGAAGTCGGGCCAAAAGCCAATCGAGGGCGTGTCCAACATGATTCAGGACCTGGTGTTCGTGGTCGACAAGGAGCCGGACTTCGCCGAGGCCTACAACATGCTTGCGCTGGCGCGACTGCAGGGCGGCGGCGTTCATTCGGCGATCGAGGCGATAAAGGTAGCGATCCAACTCAGTCCGCGCAGCGAGCAGTATCTTTTGAACCTGGCGCAGATTGATCTCGCAGGCAAGCGGTGGGACGACGCCACGTCTCTGCTCGAGCGTCTCAAAGACAGCTCCAACCTACAAATTGCGCAAGCAGCACGAAAAAATCTGGATGACCTGCCTACGTTAAAGAAGTATGGCGTGTTGCCTCAGCAGAATGCGTCGCAGAACCCTCAGATGGACCCGACCGCTGCGGTGTCGAGCGTTCCAGAGCACGATGCGGATGACGCGAGCTCCGGTCAAAGTGAACCGGCCCCTGCAGAGCCCGTGCCGGACCGGCGCAAGGTCCAATTCGTCAGAGGCAGGCTGATAAAGGTGGACTGCACTCAGAATGCGGGGGCGATTTTAACGGTCCGGACAAACTCTCGCACTCTTAAATTGCGGACCGACAACTACAAATCATTGCTGCTGGTCGGCGCGGACGAGTTTTCCTGCGGTTGGACGGACCGGGCGGTAGTTGCGAACTATAAAGCCGGCGGAAAAGCGGATGGTGACCTGGTGTCAGTTGAAGTTCAATAGCGCCTGAATCCTGTTACTGGTCAATTTGAATTTCCCCATTTCGTGGTGGAGTCATCCTGAGCCTGCGAAGGATCTGGCGCGCAGCGAATGTGCATGGTCACGGTAGTTGTGGCGGTGCGCGGGAGATCCTTCAGGATGACGCCGGCTTGGTGGATTTTTTCCCGAACTGAGGCAACTACCTGAATCCGGCCGCATTGTGGGAACCCATAAATAACAAGCCCTCCCAGGGGAAGCTGAGAGGGCTCGCAGTGGTTGAAGCTGGGACCGTTTTATTGCACCCGTACCACATTACCTGCCTGAAAGCCCTTTGGCCCTTTTAGCAGATCGAATTCCACCGTCTCGCCTTCGTTCAGTGTGCGATAACCGTTCTCCTGGATAGCGGAGAAATGAACGAAAACGTCCTCCCCGGTAGAGCGCTGGATGAACCCGTATCCCTTGGCCCCGTTGAACCACTTTACTGTGCCCTTCTCTCTCACAAAGAACTCCTTTCGACTATGCTCGATGATTTAACTTTCGTATCCTCCGTGAAGCGCATGCTCCTGTACTAACCCCCTTCAAAGGAAACGAAAGCACAGCCGGACTGTGGTCATTGAAAATCGCGCCCACAAAAAAACCCTGCCATTTTGGGCCGTGGCTGAACCCACGACACCAAGATGCCGGAGCAATCGTGCTGGCGCGACTTGTGACTACAGGACACTAACCATCTACCCCAAGCGACATCCTCGCCGCACCAGTTTCCGGGCAGCGAGCAGAAGATAATATTCAGGAACTCCATTTCTGGCAAGCGAAGAAATCTGAAGAGTTAAACGATTAAACACCAGGTTTGCGACAAGGATGGAATGCTAGCCAAACCTGGCGCACAACCCAATGACCTTCGGTGCCATCGGATGAATTGCAACTGTCTGATAGGATTGGGGAAAATGCTCAATGACCAGCAGTCAAGGTCGGCGAACCCGCCACCTCCGGTAATCCGCTCCAAGGCCTCTCCGCGACCCGAAGAGCCCGACTCCGGGTTAGCCAGTTCCACGGTGAAATATCTGTTACGCACCGAGGTACATACGTTTGCCTTTTCGGTGGCCGCGAACGCGATCCTGTCGTTTTTCCCTTTTGTGCTTCTGCTTATGACCATCATCCGGCGGGTATTTCATTCTCCGGTGATGTACGACGTGGTGGTGCAACTGCTCCGCGATGCCCTGCCGGCCGGGCAGGACTTCGTGATTCGCAATCTGAACGCTCTGGTCGACGCCCGCAATCGCGCGCAGGTCGCGTCCCTAATCATTCTTCTGTTTACCTCAACCGGAATCTTCATGCCCCTCGAGGTAGCTTTGAACCGCATCTGGGAATTCCCCAACAACCGCTCTTATTTCGGAAATCAGCTCATCTCGCTCGCGTTGGCGTTCACCTGCGGAGTGCTGGCCTTGCTTTCGGTGGCGCTGACCGCCGGCAATATTGGATTGCTCGAGAGTTCGCTGCGCAGCCACGGGCCGTTTGTCGTCCGGCTGGGAGGCTTTCTTTTGATGAAGGCGTTCGCCGTCTCCGCCAGCATCGCGATTTTCTTCCTCATCTACTGGGTACTGCCCAACGGCAAAGTACCCGCCCGCGCAGTGCTATCGACTGCTGTGATCATGGGACTGATGTCAGAAGCCTTGAAGTACGCTTACATCCTCGCGCTGCCGCGGCTGAATTTCCAGGAAGTCTATGGCCCGTTTGCCCTGTCGGTGAGCCTGATGTTCTGGGCCTTTCTCTCCGGATTGTTGATGCTGACGGGAGCGTACTTGTCGGCCCGCGGCTATAGCCGCCGAGATGCAGTATAGGCGCGAGCGTCCCGCTCGTGCAGGAGCGGCACGGACCTTTGGGTTCTTCCGTCGGTGTTCACTTGCGCAACCACCGCGAACCACGTGGCGAATCAACATTGATTGTTGATCACAGGCTGATGTGACGTCTGGCACGACCGAAATGACACCACATTCGTCGCAGGTCCCATTTCAGCCGTGCCTAGGTCACTCACATCATGTTGTCAGCCGAAATGGCTTCGGGCCGGCGGCACAATTGCATTCTCCGGCAACTCCGCGCTGCTTCCGGCATCTAACCCAAGTGAAGGAAACTGCAGCTCTCCTGTGTTCGGCCCCCTGAGCGGAGAGGGCCGGACACGGGGGGAGCCGCGGTGACGTGTGGAGCTTTCCCTCTCAGGTTTAGCTACACTATCTCTATGAAATCGATGCTGCGTTTTGGAGTGGCGTCAGCCGTCCTCTTGGTCTCTACCTTTATTTCGCTATCAGCGCCGCGCACTCTCGCGCAGGAAGGCCCTCTCGACCCGGCTCCGCCCAAGGGAGTTACGACCGACGAGATTATTCGGCATTTCGCCGGCAAGGAAAAGGAGTTTCAGGGGGCGCGAGACCAGTACACCTATCGACAGGACGTCCGGGTGATAACGCCTGACGACAGTGGCGAGTATCACGAGATCTTCGATGTACTCTTTGATGACCAGGGCAAGCGCTTGGAGAACGTTGTCTTTGCGCCTCAGTCATCTTTAGCAATGATCTCGATGTCACCGGAGGACGTCGACGACATCCGGCATCGGCTGCCTTTCGTGCTCAGCAGCGACGAAATCCCCGAGTATCAGATCCTTTACGTGGGGCAGCAACAACAGGACGAGCTGCACTGCTATGTCTTCGACCTTGCGCCTAAAGAAATCGTCGGCAAGAAGCGCTATTTCCAGGGCCGAATCTGGGTGGACGACCACGATTTTCAGATCGTGAAGACTTACGGCAAGACGGTCCCCGACATTCGCAAGAAAAAGGGCCAGGAAAACCTGTTCCCTAAGTTCACTACCTGGCGTGAGCAGATCGACGGAAAGTACTGGTTCCCCACCTACACCAAGGCGGACGACACCTTGCACTTTTCGAGCGGCGACGTCCATATCCGCGAAATCGTTAAATACAGCGACTACAAGCGGTTTGGATCGAATGTAAAGATCACGTACGAAGGCCAGGAAGTACAGAAGGCGCCCGGCAGCGACGACAAGACGCAACCGCAGCAACCACCACCGCCGAAATAAAGCTGTCTGCTCTCAGCTTTCAGTAAATCCGATAGCCGCGAAGCGGCGTAATCATGCAGCCCACGGCGTAAGCCGTGGGTAAGAGCAGAAGACTATCCCGAGCCCCGAAGGGGCGCAAGAAGCATTTCCGTGAGATCGCCGCATGGGCACGCGGCGATTAATCAATAGTTGATACTCGAAAGCCCAACAGCTGAACGCCAAAACCTCTTACGCCCCTAAGGGCTGGTTCGCGTTCTATGTGCAGCCCACGGCTTACGCCGTGGGCTGCATGATTACGCCGCTTCGCGGCCATCGGAATTTACTGGTAGCTGAAAGCTAAGAGCTGCTACTAGTAAAAAAGATACTTTCGCCACTTATCATCGGAGCGTCCCATGAGGCGCATGATGTGGCGGCTGGTATGCAAGTTGAAGGCTCGCGGCTCGCGCATCAGTTTCATATCGGCTTCGACGGGAAACTGATTGCCCTTTTGCCGATTGCAGGAGTGGCAGCAGGCCACCAGATTTTCCCAGGTGGAAGCTCCACCTCGCGAACGCGGCACAACGTGGTCAAGGGTCAGCTCACTCGAAGGCAGGACTTCCCCGCAATACTGGCAGGTGTTGCGGTCACGCAGCAGGATGTTCTTGCGCGAAAGCGCGCGAGTCTGGTGCGGGATGCGCCGGTACTCCAGCAGCCGGATCACCGAGGGTACACGGATCGCCAGGCGGGCAGCGTGCAGGAAGTGTCCGTTTTCTTCTTCCGTCATGGCCACGCCCTTCAGCACCAGCACAATGGCCCGGCGGGCGGCACAAACATTGATCGGCTCATACGACGCGTTCAACACCAGCACGGGCGCATGCAGCGCGTAACCGTTGCCGTCGCGATGCGTCGCCTCGCGGTGCATCCCAACCACAGCCGGGACAGGCCCGTGGCTCCTCAGCATCGAGCCGTTCATCGAATTATTCCACTTCCCCGCCATACATTTCGTACCCGACTGTGACACTGACCGAGCGATTCGCGCTTATCCTGTCGGCCCGAGACTCTGCTCGTCTCGGTCAAGAGACTGTGTCAGATCAATGCCCTTCACCTCGTCCTTGAGCGTACGGGCCACCGTGGCTACAAATACTTTAGATGCGCCAGCCCTACGCAAAACTCGCGGGCATGGCTGGCAAACCGGCAGGCGAGAAATGTTGACCAGGGGGGTACCGCAGAGACGACAATCAGATGGGAAGAGAGTAGCGAAGGGACTTTCTGCAACACCGCTCACTGACGAGACCAGAGTTGACACTAGCGAACTGTCCCGCGTCAAAACCTGGGTCCCGGTAGCCCGGATTGGGTCCTCACTACTGCTGAAGACTAGCCTCCCGCGTCCGCCCGTAAGCGCAAAGGGCCGCCGCAGGCAAACTCCTTCCTCAGTATAGCGGGCGACAATGTCCCAAGCAACGACTCAACGATCAGGCGACCGCGTCCTGTGTCTTCTTGGGTTCCCGCCTGGGGCGAACCTTTACCAATGTGGATTGGTACGACCGCTTGAAGCAGTCACCACAGCGGGTGGGACGGAGAAGCAATAAGGGCAGGAGGAATCTCTCGGTTAGATTCTTCGGACGTGAGCGGTAACCATTAAAACCGCCACAGTCCTTACATTCATAGAGCCTGGGGAACATGACACTAAACCTCGGGAGAACCGGGTCAAACATCCGCGCGCTATAATACCAGACTTGGCTACCAGAGCGGCATTTGACGGGATTTCGACCTTCGCATCATGGCCGCAATGTTTTTCCCCTCCCCGCGAAACCGGGTGAAGCCCTTGTAAAACGGGGAACCCACATGTTAACGTGCGCGGTCTCGTTTATCACCTAAGATCTGAACGTCTAAGGTCTTTATTATCAGACCGCCAGCCGCGATTGCACTTCCGAGGATCCTTGAATGAGTACAGACGGACCTGTGCCTGCCAGCCCGAGCGAAAAGAAATTCCAGCCCTACGTCCCCGAAAGTATGGAGATGCGCGAGTTCACCTGGCGCGCCATTCTGCTGGGGCTCGCCATGACGATCGTTCTGGGTGCTGCCAATGCTTACCTCGGCCTGCGAGCCGGAATCACGATCGCTGCCACTTATCCGGCGGCCGTGATTGCCATGGCTGCGATGCGGGCCTGGAAGGGATCGCTCCTGGAAGAGAACATCGCCCGAACCGCCGGTTCGATCGGGGAAGGCATTGCGGCGGGTGCGATCTTCACGATTCCGGCGTTCCTGATTGCCAAGGCATGGCCATCGTTTCGCCCAGGGGATGCCTATTGGAAATCCACCGCACTGATCATGGTCGGCAGCATCCTCGGGGTGCTCTTCATTTCGTTAGTGCGGCGGGTGATGGTGGAGGACCCGGAATTGCCCTTCCCCGAGTCGGTAGCCGCGTCGGAGATTCACAAAGCTGGACAGCGGGGCGCCGAAGCCGCGAAATATCTTTTCTGGAATATTGGCGTTGGTGGCGTGGTCTACATACTCGGAAAATTTGGACTGTTTGCCGCCGATCGGGACTTTCCCTTTAGCATCGGAAATCTGGGCCACAGCCAGGTTCGCCTCGGAACCCTGGGAAGCACCAAGGTTGTGCCCACCGGCGGCACCAGCGTATTCGCGGCTCCCAGCGTAAGTCCCGCCTACCTCGGAGTGGGCTACATCATCGGACTCCGCTTGGCTTCGATTCAGTTCGCCGGCAGTGTTCTGGCCTGGGGTCTGCTGGTCCCCATTATGATTTATTTCCTGGGCCCCAGCCTTCAGCAATACATTCCCGCAGGCACACCTAAAGACTGGGCCGATACCGCGGACGCGGTATGGAGATACATTGTCCGGCCCATCGCAGTTGGCGGCATGCTCGTTGGTGCTGCGTACACGCTCTTCAAAATGCGTAAGAGCCTGACTTCAGGATTCAGCAAGTTGCTTTCGGATATGCGGCAGAGCGCCGATCAACGCGCCAAGCTAGGCCGTACCGAACGCTATATGAGCTTCAAGACAGTGCTCGGGCTGATCGGGCTGATGTTTGTCTTGATGTGTGTCCTCTACATCAATGTTTCCGGCTTGCTTTGGCCCGCGATTCTGGCGGCGGTCGTCATGCTGATCGTAGGGTTCTTCTTCGCCACAGTTTCTGGCAACCTGGTTGGATTTATCGGTTCATCCAACAATCCCGTCTCTGGCTTGACCCTCTCGACCTTGTTGATCGCAGCGCTACTCATGGTGTCTCTGGGCGTTTCCGGAGGCAAGGGTGTGGCAATCGTCCTGGGCGTAGCCGCGGTGGTATGTGTTTCTTCATCGGTCGCAGGTGAACTGCTGCAGGATTTCAAGGTGGGATACATTCTCGGCGGTACACCCCGAAACATCCAGATCGCGGAACTGATTGCCGTGGTTGTGGCCAGCCTCGTGATGTACTGGCCATTGATGCTGCTCCACCAAGGCAGCATCAACTCCGGAGGCGTCGGGTTTGGGGGCCCGGACTTGCCAGCTCCACAAGCTGGGCTCATGGCCACGTTGGCGCAGGGGATTGTGGGCGGAGACATGCCTTGGGCCCTGGTGGGGGTCGGCATCTTGTTCGGGGTCGCCATGATCATGATGCAGGTGAAGAGCCCCATGCTAGTGGCGGTGGGAATGTACCTGCCGTTCGGCACGACCTTTGCGATTTTTGTGGGTGGTGTGTTCCGCTCTGTCGGAGACTGGGTGGCGGACCGTCGGGGCTATAACGCCGCCCAAAAGGCCCGAGTGGAGAACGCCGGCGTCCTGACGGCTTCGGGATTGATTGCCGGCGAAGCGCTTATGGGATTGGTTTGGGCTGGATTGCAGTTCGTGCCGCAATGGAAAGCGCCGAACCATCCGCCCCAACTTTTCAGCAGCCCGTCTTATGTCGTAGGCGGCCTGATTGTGCTGGCCGGGCTCGCCGCCCTCCTCATCCGACTTCCGATATCGGCAGCGGGTGATCCGAGCGAGCCAGCGCCCCCGACTGCAATCATGTAGACGTCGCAAGCCGTGTGCACGCGGGCGGCCCGTCCGCGCTATTCAAGCGACTGATCTTTCTGCGCGCTTTCCTTCGTGATTCCCAGCGCCGCTTCATGATTTACTGTCTTGCATGTCCATCGCCGAAAACGTGGCTGAGGTGCGCCAACGGATCGCTGTCGCGGCCGGCCGTGCCGGACGGAATCCCGCGGAAGTCACACTCATGGCGGTAAGCAAGACGTTCCCTCCCGAACGTATCCGCGAGGCCTACAACGCCGGGCTCCGGATTTTTGGTGAGAACCGCGTACGGGAATTTGCCAGCAAAGCCGGCATGCTCCTTGACCTGCACCAGGCTGAATGGCACATGATTGGTCATCTGCAATCTAACAAAGCCGCCCCAGCGGCGGAAGCATTCGCAGCCATCGATTCGCTTGATTCCCTGAAGCTGGCTGCAAAGCTGAATGCCTCGGCCGAAAAGCTCGGCAAGAAACTGAGCGTGCTGATTGAAATTAATGTGGGCGGCGAGAGCGCGAAGAGCGGCTTGTCCCCCGAGGCCGATGAACTGGAAGAACTTCTGACCGGCGCCCCCAGGCTTAAACAACTCGAATTCCGCGGACTGATGACCGTTCCTCCTTTCACGGAAGATGCTGGGGAGGCACGCCCGTATTTTCGCAAACTCCGCGCGCTGCGGAATCAACTCGCGGCACAACATTTTCCCGCTGTCTTCATGGACGTCCTGTCCATGGGCATGTCGCATGATTTTGAAGTCGCGATTGAAGAGGGTTCGACCTGTGTGCGGGTGGGGACGGCAATCTTCGGGGAAAGGGCGAGACTCTGATCGCGGAGCGGTTTGAATGATCTCTATTCACGACACTCCCGATGGCGCCACTTTCGCGATCAAAGTCCATCCTCGGGCCAGAAAAAACGCGATTACCGGCGAACTCGGAGGCGCTCTCAAGTTATCTTTGACGGCTCCACCCGTGGAAGGCCGCGCCAACGAGGCCTGCATCGAATTCCTAGCAAATCTTTTGAAGGTGCCGCGTTCCTCCGTTACCATAGCGTCCGGTCAGAGCAGCCGCAGGAAGGTGATTCGAGTGAGCGGAGTCTCGGCCGACGAAGTCCAAACGCGACTAGGGATTTAGACGCGGACGAAAGTTTCCGTGCCGCACTTGGGAGCCCCGTTGAATTTTTCTGAGCGCCTCCGTGAAATTCGCACCGGCTTCGGGCGGCCCTTCTGGGTCGCCAATATCACTGAAATTTTCGAGCGCCTTTCCTACTACGGAGCTTTTGCCTCTCTCGCTTTGTATTTGCAGGAGAAGTTGAATTTCTCCACCCAGCAGACCGGTACTTTGACGGGAATATTCGGCGGCATGGTCTGGTTTCTGGCCATCTTCGGCGGGGCCGCTGCCGACCGGTTAGGATTCCGCCGCGCACTTTCGATCGCATATCTCATCCTGGCTGCCGCCTATTTTCTGATCGGCTCCATCGGCGCATCCTGGCTGGCACCGGTGCGGAACGCCGTGCCGCTGGGACTGTTTGTTGGCGTCATCCTGATCCTTCCCGCACTTGGCATCGCGCTGGTGAAGCCCTCCGTAGTCGGCACCACAGCTCGCGCGTCCAAGGAAAACGTTCGCTCCATTGGCTATTCGATTTACTACACCATGGTCAACATTGGCGGTGCAGCCGGGCCCTATTTTGCCTCCTGGGCCCACCGCCACCTGGGCGTCGAGAATGTGTACCGAGTGGCAGCGATCGGTGTCTTCGCGATGTTCTTTGTGGTCGTGTTGTTCTTCCGGGAACCGCGCCAAGCCAACGATGTGCCTCCGCCCTCGATCGCAACCGTGGCGCGAAACTTCTGCGTTGTCGTGGGCAACTACCGGCTGGTTCTACCCGTGCTGGGAATTGCCCTGGGGCTGCGTATCGTCACGTTCTGGTATCTCTTCAACCTACCCTGGTGGATTTGGACCGGGCTTCTGCTGCTCGTGCTCGCCGGAATCAGCCGGTTTATGTGGTTCCTGGTACTGTTCACGGGCTACTGGGTTGTGTTCTGGCAGCAGTACATCAGTCTGCCTGGATACATCCACGGATACATCAACGCCAACGCTGACGTCGAAATTATTCTTGTGACCGACGGATTAACGGTCATCACGCTCACGCTCTTGGTTAACTACCTGACACGCAAGATTCCGGCGTTTCAAGCCATCATTTTAGGCACTGTGATTACCTCCGCTTCCTGGCTGATCCTCGCCTTCAAGCCGACGGTCTGGGGAGCGGTCCTTTCGCTGTTTGTTCTTGCCCTCGGCGAGATCATCCAATCACCGCGCTACTACGAATACATTTCGCGCCTCGCGCCGCCCGGTCAACAGGGGACGTATATGGGCTTCGCGTTTCTGCCCATCGGAATCGGATCTCTGATTGGAGGCTGGTTCGGAGGAACGCTTGCCCACCACTTCGTGGAGGTCACGCACCAGCCCGAACGCATGTGGTGGACCGTGACCGCTGTGGGCGTGGCCACGGCCGGGTTGCTCTGGATTTACGACAGGAGCATGCGGCGAGCGACCACAGCGTCGATAAATTAGATGGTTAAGCGAAGGACTACTGCCGCATCGTTTGCGAACGAGGTCCGCCACGCGTTGAAGGCTGGCGGCTCCCCGGAGCGTTCGAGCAGCGTGCAGCGCTTCTTCAAGGAGGAAGTCCAGTCGCACGGCTGGCGCACCGCCGATTTGCGCCGGGCAGCGGTTCGTTGGCGACGTGAGATTCTGCAAAAGTCCGATCTTAAGTCTCTGCTTCAGGTTGCCGACCATTTATTCG
>Ga0137403_10000237_pt1 | contig 69865 bp, 65 predicted proteins | sample CZOMad2_1_16fung_FD_122057 | JGI IMG/M metagenome (GOLD analysis project Ga0137403, IMG submission 122057) | Vadose zone soil fungal communities from Angelo Coast Range Reserve, California, USA - CZOMad2_1_16fungal (Hybrid Assembly) | ecosystem: Environmental > Terrestrial > Soil > Vadose zone...
ATCCAGGCCGGACCAACCACTTTGTGGTCAATCGCATGACAGGCTGTGCAGTTGTTCTTCTTGGCTAAAGGCGGCATTTCCAATTTTCCTGCAACGATCACGACTCCTGGCTTCGGCGACACTTCGCTGGAAACATTGCCTGGCTGGGCCTTCGCAGGTGCCTCAACAACCGGCTGAACCGCCGGCACTTCTGCGGCAGCAGGTTTCACGGCCTGTTCAGCAGGGGCTTGTTCCACCTCTGCCTTTTTCTGACAGCTGCTCAATACGATCAGCAACGCTACCAATAACATATTTTCTCTGCGCACGATTTTCTCCTTGGCTCAAAAATTACTGCGATTCAGAATGACTCGGCACGATATTCCACTATCAATGCATGCTTCGTCCCTGCCTTGACTTCCACTACATTTTCAATCGCATTCGCTGACTCCACGCAAACCATTTCACGCCAGCCATCAGGTTGGCCCATATCGCCCATCTTGTTGGCTTTTTCTGTCCACGGTGTCCACACGACGGTGGATAAACTGCCGGATTTAGCAATATGAATGCGCCGCTTAAGCTTGTCATCTTCGATGACACAGGCCGCTGCGGTATTAATATATACCCGATCTGTTTCGCCGGTGAAGCGAATGTCGCCATCCTGTTTTCTCAGCGTAGAGCCGCCAACCTTGTCCCAATACTCACTGCCCTCTAAGCCCGTCACACGTGTTGCGGCAACGTCGCCGATGCGAAAATAAGTATGCAACGCTTCACCGATCACAAAATCGGTTTTGCCGGTATTTTCGGTAACCAGTTCCATGCGCAGTGTCTCGCCGATAATTATGGTCAAGTCTAATTGCACAGCGTACGGCCATTGCAATTTTGTTTTTTCGCTTTCCGCCAGACGCAAGGTCAGGCGTGTCGCGCCATGCGGCTCCGTGCCTGATTCGATGACCTGCCACGGCACCGTCCGGGCAAAGCCATGCCCCGGAAAGCTCGCTTCGGAGAGATGTGCGCCAAACCAGGGCCAGCAAACTGGCACGCCACCACGGATTGATTTTCCCGCCGCAAGCTTGGCATCTCTGGACAGCCACACCACAGGCAACGCTTGATTGTTCGGCTGCCAACTCATCAAATGCGCGCCCTGCAGACACAGCTCCGCGCGCGCTTGGCCGTTGCTGATTTCAGCGACAATCAGGCCGCTGACATCTTCACGAAAAACCAGCTGTTGGTTAATTCCAAATTGCGTGTTCAACTCTGTTGCAGTTGCCATACTTGGCTTCCTCTTGATTGTGCGGCATCCATACGCGCGCAGTAAATTTAGTCCGTAACCGCACCCTTGCTTGCCGACGACACCAGCTTGGCATATTTTGCCAATACGCCCCGCGTGTAACGGGGTGGTGGCGCGCGCCAAGCCGCGCGGCGGCGCGCGATCTCTTCATCCGCCACGTTGAGTTGCAACAACCGTTGCGGCGCATCAATGGTCACCGAGTCACCCTCGTTGATCAAGGCGATGGCGCCGCCCACTGCAGCTTCTGGCGCAACATGCCCGACCACCATGCCGTAAGTGCCACCGGAAAACCGACCATCCGTAATCAGGCCGACCGAATCACCCAATCCTTCGCCGATGATCGCAGCAGTGGGCGATAACATCTCGCGCATGCCGGGCCCGCCCTTGGGGCCTTCATAACGAATCACCACGATATCGCCCGGCTTGATCTGTTGCGCCAGGATCGCTTCCATGCAGGCTTCTTCCGAGTCGAACACGCGCGCAGGGCCGGTGATTTTTGACTGTTTCACGCCGGTGATTTTGGCAACCGCGCCTTCTGTGGCCAAGTTACCTTTGAGAATGGCGAGATGTCCGTGCAGGTAAACCGGGTTGCTCCAAGGACGAATCACATCCTGATCTGCACGCGGCTCGGAGGGAATATTTTCCAGCACCTGTGTGATGGTCTGGCCGCTGATGGTGATGCAATCGCCATGCAGCAAACCATGCGCCAGCAACATTTTCATCACTTGCGGAATGCCGCCCGCTTGATGCAAATCAGTCGCCACATACTGGCCGGAAGGTTTTAAGTCGCATAATACCGGCACTTGTGCACGCAGGGCTTCGAAATCGTCGATAACGAGCGGCACATCGGCAGCATGCGCGATTGCCAGAAAATGCAGCACCGCATTTGTCGAGCCACCCACCGCCAAAATCACAGCGATGGCATTTTCTATCGCTTTACGGGTAATGATGTGACGCGGCAGAATTTGTTTTTTGATGGCGTTCACCAACACTTTGGCAGATTGCGCGGCACTATCGGCCTTTTCCGCATCTTCTGCCGCCATTGTAGAAGAATAAGGCAGGCTCATGCCCATTGCCTCAAATGCAGATGACATGGTGTTGGCGGTATACATACCGCCACACGAACCCGCTCCGGGGCATGCGTGGCGCTCAACGCCAGCCAATTCTGCTGCGTCGATTTTATGCGCGGTGAATTGCCCGACTGCTTCAAACGAACTGACGATAGTCAGGTCGCGTCCGCGGTAATGACCGGGCTTGATGGTGCCGCCATAGACAAAGATCGCAGGTATGTTCAATCGCGCCATTGCAATCATCGCACCCGGCATATTCTTGTCGCAACCGCCAATCGCGATCACACCATCCATGCTTTGCCCATTGCACACCGTTTCTATTGAATCAGCGATGACTTCGCGCGACACAAGAGAATATTTCATACCCTCTGTGCCCATCGAAATACCATCCGAGATGGTAATGGTGCCAAATGTTTGCGGCATCGCACCGGCCGCTTTGAGCGCGTTGGTGGCACGCATTGCCAACTCACCCAGACCCATGTTGCAAGGCGTGATCGTGCTGTGGCCGTTCGCCACGCCAACGATGGGCTTGTCAAAATCCTTATCGCCAAACCCGACCGCACGCAACATCGCCCTGTTGGGCGAGCGTTGCACGCCCAGCGTAATAGTTTTACTTCTACGATTATCAGACATATTTACCCTTGAAAATTGAATCACCGCCGAAGTGGAGTTTTATAGCCGAATGTTGCGGATTTAAGGCTCGGGTGTCTAGCTTACAGTATGGGCTTATATCCCGCCAAGCCGATAGCGGTTGCAGGCAGGGGAGGTACTTTAAGCCAGCCCGCCTTGTATACTGTTCGCCTGAATTTGGCCGCCTTGTGTCACTAAAGCTAACCTACCCCATGCTCACACACCCACAATTCGATCCTGTTGCACTACAACTCGGCCCGCTCGCAATTCATTGGTACGGGCTGATGTATCTGGCCGGATTCCTGACATTCCTGTGGTTGGGACGTAAGCGTATCGCAACACTGAACAACCCGCAGATCAATAATAAATTGCTGGATGATTTATTGTTTTACGGCGTGCTGGGCGTGATTCTGGGCGGGCGTCTCGGCTACGTGTTGTTTTATAAACCGCTGTACTACTTTTCTCATCCAGCGGAAATACTTGCGGTCTGGCAAGGCGGCATGTCCTTCCATGGCGGCTTCCTCGGTGTGTTGCTGGCCATGGCATGGCTGGCGCATAAATACCGACTGGGCTGGCTGCAAGTGACCGACTTCATCGCCCCACTGGTTCCACCCGGACTTGCATTCGGGCGCCTTGGCAATTTCATCAACGGCGAGTTATGGGGACGGCCCAGTAACGCACCTTGGGCAATGGTCTTCCCCAAGGTTGACAATCTGCCGCGCCATCCATCGCAGCTTTACGAATTTGCCCTGGAGGGGCTGTTATTGTTCACCTTGCTCTGGTTATACGCGCGCAAACCTCGACCAACCGGGGCTGTGTCCGGCTTGTTTTTAATCGGTTACGGCAGTTTGCGGTTTCTGGTTGAATTCACTCGTGAGCCGGATGATTTTCTTGGCTTGCTTTCCCTCGGCATGAGTATGGGGCAGTGGTTGAGCGTGCCCATGATTGTTACTGGTATCGCCTTGTCAGGTTACAGCCTGCGCTCCCGGTCCACTTGACAGAGCCAGTGGGCAGGTTCGATACTCATTCCCCCTGTCGTTCCCTAACTTATCACCTTGGATGAGTTTTCTTTAGACACGCTATTAAGCGCGCTGGTTTTGCTGCTGATTCTGAGCGCATGGTTTTCGGCTGCTGAAACTTCCATGATGGCGATTAATCGCCACCGTTTAAACGCACTGGTACGCAAAGGCAGTAAAAGTGCCAAGCTGACTGCTCGCCTGCTCACACAAATCGACAAGTTGTTAGGTTCGATATTATTCGGTAACACATTGCTTAATGTCGCAGCTGCTGCTGTCACTAATATCATTGTATTGCGCCTGTTTGGAACGAGCGAAGTAGCCTTGCTATTGGGCACACTGAGTATCACTTTCGTGTTGCTGGTCGTCAGTGAAATCATGCCCAAGATCATCGCCGCCAGCCATCCCGAACGCGTCGCACTGCCTTCCAGCTATTTGCTCACACCTTTAATCAAGCTGTTTCATCCGGTGGTTTCGGTCGCCACCACGATCGTGCGTGGCTTGCTTTGGCTGCTGAGAATCAAGATCCAAACCGACCAAAGCAGACACAAAATGAATCTGGAAGAGTTGCGCAGCCTGGTACTGGATGCCGGACATTTTCTGCCGCGCAAACACCAGAAAATGTTGCTCAATCTGGTCGATCTGGAACGCATCACCGTGAACGACGTGATGATTCCACGCAATCAGATTGAGGCGCTTGACATGAGCGCCGAGCCTGCCGAATTACGCCAGCAAATTATCACTCGCCACCATACCCTGCTGCCGGTATATACCGACTCGCCCAACAATATCGTCGGAATACTCCATATCAAACGCGCTCTGGCTTTGCTGCAAGAACCAGTGCTCGATATAGAACAACTGCGCGAGACGCTGCACGAACCTTATTTCATTCCTTCCGATACGCCTTTGCTCAGACAGTTACAACATTTTCAGGAGCGCCACGCGCGACTGGGGTTGGTAGTGGACGAATATGGCGAGCTGCTGGGTTTGGTCACTCTGGAAAACATCCTGGAAGAAATCGTCGGCGAATTCACTACCCAGCCCCCTGCCCAAGCCGGTAAATTCCTGCGTCAGGATGATGGCAGCGTATTACTAGAGGGCAGCAGCAACTTGCGTGAACTAAACCGCAAGCTGGGACTGCATTTCCCTCTGGATAGGGCAAAAACACTGAATGGATTGATTCTTGACCACCTTGAGGATATGCCGGAAGCGGGTGTCAGCCTGAAAATTGCCGGCTATCCGATCGAGATTATCCAAACCCAGGATCGGATCGTCAAGGTAGCGCGTGTCTTCCCGGTGCAGGCTGATAAACCATAGCAGCATACTGAAACTCAGTTTGAAGAATGGATTTAGGGCTAGCTGCTTTACAAGCATTACAAAGCTCGGCATGATGCCCGTCAAGATTTGACGCTGACTCAACGGAGGCATCATGGCTGTCGCAGCAAAAGCGCTAAAGTCAAAAGAACTATCCTATCTTTGGGAAGGCAAAGACAAAACCGGCAAACTGGTCAAGGGTGAGATGCGCGCAGCCGGCGAAGCCAGCGTTTCCGCCAGTCTACGCCGTCAAGGTATCAATGTTTTAAAGGTAAAACGGCTGCGTGCCAGCACCAAGAGGGTTGGTGAAAAAGATATTGCCCTGTTTACCCGCCAACTTGCCACCATGATGAAATCCGGCGTGCCTCTGTTGCAATCCTTCGATATCGTGGGTAAAGGGCATAGCAACCCGTCCGTGGCAAAATTGCTTTTTGATATTAAAACCGATGTGGAGACTGGCAGCAGCCTGCAGATGGCGTTCAAAAAATACCCATTATATTTTGATGAACTGTATTGCAATTTGATCGGCGCTGGCGAAGCAGCAGGTATTCTGGACAGTTTGCTGGAACGTCTGGCCACTTACAAAGAAAAAATCCAGGCGATCAAAAGCAAAATTAAATCCGCCTTGTTTTATCCGATTGCCATCGTCGTCGTAGCCTTTGGCATCACTGCAGTCATCATGATTTTCGTGGTACCTGCGTTCAAGGAACTGTTTGCCAATTTTGGTGCGGACTTGCCCGGACCCACTCTGGTTCTCATGGCTATCTCGGATGTCTTCGTGAATTATTGGTGGCTGATTTTTGGCGGGGCCGGCGGTGGCATTTATGCTTTTTTCTATTTCTGGAAACGCAGCAAAAAAATGCAGTCCGTCATGGACCGGCTGATGCTCAGGTTGCCCATTTTTGGTGGGCTGATACGTAAAGCCAGCATCGCACGCTGGAGCCGCACCCTGTCCACCATGTTTGCTGCCGGTGTACCGCTGGTCGAGGCCTTCAATTCCGTGGCTGGTGCGGCGGGTAATATCGTCTATTTTGATGCGACCAAAGCCATTCAACGCGAGGTAACCACCGGTAACAGTTTGACTGTCGCGATGCAAAATACCGAAGTATTCCCAAGCATGGTGCTGCAAATGGTGGCTATCGGCGAAGAGGCCGGCTCGCTGGATGCCATGCTGAGCAAGGTTGCCGATTTTTATGAGGGCGAAGTGGATGATGCAGTTGCAGCGCTGTCCAGTCTGATGGAACCGATTATCATGGTGGTGCTCGGTACATTGATCGGCGGCATGGTGGTGGCAATGTATCTACCCATCTTCAAGATGGGTTCGGTAGTTTGATGAAAGCAGGAGATTTACCGCACACTGCGCGCTGTTTAAATTGCCCGGCTCTATATGCTCGGTCACTTTCCCCCTCAGCCAAATGCACGGCTTGAAACGACTACGACATAACCTGCAAGCAGGTTGATCCCTACAAAAACGACCTACATGACCAACTTGCTCCTGCTTTTCCAATCTTCGCCGCTGGTGTTCGTTTCCGCATGCGCCTTATTGGGCATAATGGTCGGCAGCTTTCTCAACGTAGTGATATATCGTTTGCCGAAAATGCTGGAGCGGGACTGGCGGCAACAATGCAATGAGCTGTATGGCCCGGAACATTCTACAAACGGTACCCCTGCCAGTGAATCTGCGCCGCCCGCAACTTACAACCTGATTACCCCTCGCTCAGCCTGTCCACACTGCAACCGCGCCATTAGCGCATGGGAAAATATTCCGCTATTAAGTTATCTGATGTTGCATGGTAAATGTGCGGGTTGCGGCAATAAAATTTCGCCGCGCTATCCGATTATTGAAGCCATCAGCGGCATCCTGTGCGCCTATGCCGCATGGCATTTTGGTTTTGGCTTGACCGTGCTCGGCGCGTTGCTGCTGATCTGGGCATTGCTGGCGCTGACGGCCATCGATTTTGATACCCAATTATTGCCAGACAACATCACTCTGCCGCTGCTGTGGCTGGGCCTGATGTTCAATTTTTTCGGCATTTATACCAATTTACACAGTGCAGTATTCGGCGCGCTGACAGGTTATCTCGTGCTGTGGAGCATATACTGGCTGTTCAAATTGGTCACCGGCAAGGAGGGAATGGGCTACGGTGATTTCAAGTTGCTCGCCGCACTGGGTGCATGGTTGGGTTGGCAAATGCTACCGCTGATTATTTTATTGTCTTCATTAGTTGGTGCGTTGGTGGGCGTCGTGCTCATCGTTGCCATCAAGCATGGCCGAAATATCCCGATCCCCTTTGGCCCATATCTGGCAGGCGGCGGCCTGATCGCTTTGTTCTGGGGACCGGCACTGACGCGAAGTTATTTGCAGCTACTCGCCATGTCATGAGTTTCTGCGTGGGGCTCACCGGCGGCATCGGGTGTGGCAAGAGTACTGCGGCACGATTGTTTGCCGAACAAGGTGTCGCAATTATTGATACAGATCAAATCTCGCGTCAGCTGACTCAGCCCGAAGGCCGGGCAATCGCCCTGATACGCACTGTGTTTGGCGCTCGTTATTTCACCGCAGATGGCGCAATGAATCGCGAAAAAATACGCGAGCTGGTTTTTTCGAATGCGCCAGCAAAAAAACAACTGGAGGATATATTGCATCCGCTGATATTCGAACAAGCGTTGCTGCAACTCCACCAATTCAGCCACACGGCCTATCAGGTCATGGTTGTCCCACTGTTGCTGGAAACGGCTGCATTTCGAAACTTGACACAACGTGTGCTGGTGATTGATTGCAGCGAAGACGAGCAAATCGCACGTGTCACCCAGCGCAGTCACCTCAGCGAACAACAAGTGCGCGCAATTATTGCCCAGCAAATACCACGCACCCAGCGACTCAGTTTAGCCGATGACATTATTAAAAACGATGCCGGTTTGGATACCCTGAAAATGCGCATTGTTGCTCTGCATAACCGCTACTTGGGCATGGCCGGACAAAACAAAAATTGACGCCCACGTGAAGTTCAATATATCTTTCACCACTTACCTTATACTCAGGGATGCTCCGGAAAGGTTCGGAGGCCAATGGCGGCATAGCCTTAGTAAATTTTTGGAGGTCCCCTACGGATGATGCCAGTGTGATCAGCTATGAATATCCTCTCAATGAAAAAGTGCGCACCCTGTTGCGTCTTGAGGATTTGTTTGCACGCATCGCACATTTTACTCAGTGTGATGAAGGCGTCGATCACCATGCCGCACTCATTACCCTGTTTGAAATACTCGAAGTATCCAGTCGCGCCGACTTGAAATCAGAACTGTTACAAGAATTGGAGCGGCAAAAACGCGCGCTCTTAAATCTGCACAACAACCCGGCCATTTCTGAACAAGCGCTGGATCATATTCTGGCGGAGATCGAACATACTGCTACAGCCTTGCTCGCCCTGTCCGGAAAAATCGGCCAACATCTGCGCGAGAACGAATGGCTGATGGGAATCAAACAGCGCTCTTATATGCCTGGCGGCACCTGCCAGTTTGACTTGCCTTCATATCATTACTGGCAGGGACAAGAACCCGGCTTACGGCGCAACACTTTGCAGGAATGGCTAAATCCATTGCTGCCGATCAGTGCGGCGATTGATATCGTGCTGCGCCTGTTACGCGGCAGCGGAAAGATTATGTCATTCACAGCACACCAGGGCATTTTTCAACAAATGCAGGGCGGGCGGACCGCGCAATTATTACGCGTTAGTCTGGACCAAAAGCTGGCCTGCATACCTGAAGTGGGCGCGAATAAATATGCCATTAACATTCGCTTCATCACTGCCGACTACGCGGCAAAAACTTCCCTGTTTGAACACGATGTCCCGTTTGAATTGACATTCTGCAGCCTTTCGTTCTGATGAAAACAAACGCGCCTCCAGTGGTGAACTGTCCGCATTGCGGGGTTGAATTGCGCTGGGATACCAATAATCGTCATCGCCCATTTTGCAGCGAGCGTTGCAAAATGATTGATTTGGGCAAATGGGCAAATGAAGATTATCGTGTCGAGCAACCCGACAGCGAAGCAGATTTCAGTCCGCCTTCTCACCAGGCCTGACGCAGCAAGGCAATCCCGTGCGCACCGTGTTGCTGCGCAACCGACAGCTCAACTGGTGTCAAACCTCCGAGCGCGTAAACCGGTAACGTGGTATCCGACAGCATGTCTGAAAATTTTTCCCAACCCAGATGCGGCGCACCTGGATGGCTCTGTGTCGACAACACCGGGCTGAGCAGGGCAAAATCAAACCCCAGCTCCCCGGCACGCTGCAACTCTGCGACGCTATGGCAAGATGCAGCACACCACTCAAATGTTGGCCTGGTTTGGCAAGCCAATAATTGTGCGCTGGTGTAATTCACCCCGTCTGCGCCCACGCGTCTGGCCAGCCCGTCATCGCCACTGACCAACACCTTTGCCGCATAGCGATGCGCTGTTGCCACGACCTGCCGGGCAAATTTCTCCAGCGCATTTCCGGACAGATTTTTTTCACGCACCTGCAACAAACGCAGCCCGTTTTGCAATGCGTGCTCCAGTTTGTCCATGAATGCTTCACAGCCTGATTCATCGGCATTGGTGATGGCATATATTTCGGGCAATTCCAGCGCGCGCATAACGGACACATTGGCAGGTAATAGCGGAGCAACCGAAATATCTGACCAGTGTTGCCAACTGAAACGTTGATTCTCGCGGCCATGCACTTCGCCCTGCCAGGCGAGCACGCGAAAGAATCGCAGTCTTACCGTGGCATGCGGATAGACGTACATGCGCATCAACCATGGATAAGCGGTAGTGACCGTAATGCCGAGTTCTTCATGTAATTCACGAACCAGCGCCTGGTAAGCCGTTTCATCTGCCTCGATTTTGCCGCCGGGGAATTCCCAATAACCCTGATATGTTTTGCCGTCAGGGCGTTGCGCCAGTAGAAACGAACCGTCATTGCGCAGCATGACTGCCGCTGCGACCTCAATAATTTTTTGCGCTGTCATATCACATCGGGGAGATCAAAATTGATGCGCCTTGATATAGTGGGCTATCCAAACAGCGATCAGGCGTTCAACTTATCCAGTAATTCGCGGGTTCTCAGCGGATCATCACTGCGCAGAATTTTTTGCGTGAATGCAGTGATTTTAGGCAGGCTGGTGGTCAGCACACGCTGTTTAACGGTCGGCACTTGCGCCGAGGACATTGAAAATTGGCGTAATCCAAAGCCCAGCAATAAACGCGTGTAGGCTAATTCCCCCGCCATTTCGCCACATACCGCAATCGACACGCCGAGTTTGTTGGAGGTGCCAATAATGTGCGATAGCAGGTGCAACACGGCGGGATGCAGCGGATCATAAAGATGCGCAACTTCTTCATCGGTTCGGTCTATCGCCAACGTGTACTGAATCAGATCATTGGTGCCGATCGACAAAAAATCGAGTTTTCTTGCGAACACATTGAGCGCCAATGCAGCAGCTGGAATTTCTATCATGCCGCCGATCTTCACTTGACGATTGTAAGCTATGCCTTCGTCGTCCAGACTTTGCTTGGTCGTATTGATGAATTGCAGGGTCTGATTCAGCTCCGAAACACTGGACAACATGGGTATCAATATTTTGACATTGCCGTAATGTGTCGCGCGCAACAAAGCACGCAGCTGGGTACGAAATAATTGCGGCTCGGCGAGACATAAGCGAATCGCGCGCAAACCCAATGCGGGGTTACTGGCAACACGCTCGACACCCTTGATCTGTTTATCCGCACCCAGATCAAAAGTACGAATAATCACCGGACGTCCATCCATACCTTCTGCCGCTGCACGGTATGCTTCGAATTGTTCTTCCTCATCAGGCAAATTATCGCGGTTAAGAAACAGAAATTCACTGCGGAACAAGCCGACACCGGTCGCGCCATTTTCCTTCGCTTCGATAATGTCATCCGGTTTTTCGATGTTGGCGTGTAACTCAATGGAGCTGCCATCCAGCGTATCGGCACGCGCGCTGCGCAGCCGTTTGAGCTTCTTGCGCTCCAGTTCCAACGCACTCTGGCGCAGCTTGTATTCGGCCAGTACCAGCTTGTCCGGATTAACGATCAACACACCTTGTTCACCGTCCAGAATCAGCAAATCTTCCGCACGCACCAGCTCACGGGCACGGAGCAAGCCAACCACGCACGGCGTATTCAAACTGCGTGCGACGATCGCAGTGTGTGACGTCGCGCCACCGAGATCGGTAATGAACGCAGCATACTGTTGCGGTTTAAACTGGATCAGATCTGCGGGACTTAAATCATGCGCCACCAATATCGTCTCGATATCGTGCCGCGCCGAAGGAGCCTGGTGCCCGGGCTGTCCCAGCAACTGCTTGAGCAAACGCTCCGCAACTTGTGTCACATCGGTTTTTCGTTCGCGCAAATAAGCGTCTTCGAACTCATCGAACTGTGCGACCAACATTTCCGTCTGCATCTTAAGCGCCCATTCCGCGTTGCAGTGTTCACTGGCGATCATCTCGCGCGGCGCACTGCTTAACAATGGGTCATCCAGAATCATCTGCTGCAATTCAATAAACGCGTCGAACTCGGCTGCAGCATGGGTCGCGCGATTACTGCGCAAACGGGAAAATTCATTGCGGGTGGCCTGTAACGCCACGTCAAAACGCGCGATCTCTTCATCAACAAAACGTTTGGGCAGCTCGTAATGCGCCACCTCCAATGAAGTGTGCGATACTAGATGCGCATAGCCGATGGCAATACCGCTCGATACCGCTATGCCATGCAGGGTAAAGCTCATTGAACTCTCCAAAGACGTTTGTTGGCAATCACTCGCCTTCTCCAAAATAGCCGTTGATGAGAGCCAGTAGCGCGTGCATGGCCTCTGTTTCATCGATACCATTGGTCTCGATATTAATCGTCGCACCTTTGGCGGCAGCCAACATCATCACACCCATGATACTTTTGGCGTTAACACGCCGCTGATTGCGCGCCAATATCACTTCACACTGAAAACCGGAAGCCAGTTGCGTCAGTTTTGCCGAAGCGCGCGCGTGCAGGCCGAGTTTATTTACGATCAGCACTTCTTGTTGCTGCATCTTCAGCCTTCCGGATTCATGTGCACGATACATTCTCGACCACCTTCTATGGCGCTCTCCGCCAGCTCCGGTAGACTTTTGCCTGGATAGCACGTCACGCGCAGCAGCATGGGCAGATTCACACCCGCCACGCCCGCCACACGTTCAGTAAGGCAAAGGCATCGTGCGATATTGCAGGGCGTTGCGCCAAACACGTCGGCTAAAATCAATACGCCGCTACCGGTGTCGAGCTGTTTGATCAGCGTCTGCCCTTCGACCAGTTTCTGATCTGAATCGTCGCCTGCCGACATCGATAACACCTTGAGATTATCCGGAACAGCTCCCAGCACATGCCGAATACAATCTACCAGACTCGCGCCGAGCCCGTTATGCGTCACTAATAAAATCCCGACCAATCAAATCACTCCCATCAAAATAAACCTGTAGCAAACTGCTGCTGCGAGCAGTAGATCAGTTTTTGTTCGACATCGTTCACGGCTCAATCTGCACATGCACACTCCTGTCGCTGAATTCTAGCCGTTTCGCCAGCATGGCGGTGAGATGGATGTTGCCTTGACCATCCACCAGCATTGCTTCCGTCAAATTCATCCTTGTCGCGGCAACGCGCCAGCCGGTCAGCCCGGAAATAAACAACGGCTTTGAATCCGCATCGGATAACACGCCTGCACGCACGCCCTGTGTCAGTATGGTCACTGCCTGCACGTCTTGCACGGGGTAACCGCTGCGCGGGTCGATCAAGTGGCAATAGCGCGTGTTGGCTAACATAAAATAGCGCTGATAGTCGCCGGATGTGCCGATCGCCTCGCCGTCGTGTAATTCCAGCGTCGCCAATGCACCGGATTTGCGCGGATGCTGAATGCCGACACGCCACGGACGCTTGCCATGCTGACCAAGCGCAAGAATGTTTCCGCCGATATTGATCAATGCGTTATGTATGCCCTGCTTACGCAGCAGTTCGGCAGCGCGATCCAGCGCATAACCTTTAGCATAGCCGCCGAAGTCAAGCTGTACGGACTTATTTTTACTGCTGGCCAAATCCTGTTTAAGGACAATATCGTCCATCTGCGGGTTGGCTGCGACCCATTGTTTGATGAGTTTTTCATCCGGATGCACAGGTTTGAATTCATCGGATTGAAAACCCCACAACCGTATCAAACCACCGATAGCCGGGTTGAACAGGCCTTGTGACTGCTGCGAGAGTTGCGTCGCATCTTGCAGCATCGCGACAAGCTCCGGCGAAATGGCCTTGCTCTCGCCTTTGGCAAACGCACGATTCAACTCGCTCAACTCGCTCGGCTGCCAGGCATGCAACATGTTGTGCAAACGCTGAAATTCCTGCAACACATCGCCCACCGCCTGCTGGGCACGTACTTCTGGCTCGCCATATACGGTTATTTCGACCAGTGTGCCGAACACGTAGCCTTGTTCTTGATATAGCGGCTCTTTACCGCACGCACTGAGCAACAAAGCAGCAACAATGATAAACCAGCGAAATCTCACCATTTATGGATTTTCGGCAGCTTCAATTTCCAGCGATGCAGCCAACAAGGCAAGCCGTGCAACCACACCATAGGCATAAAAGCGATTCGGTGTGTCATCCGGCGCGCAATCCGGGTTGGGTAACGTACAACAGGATTCAAACGCCAGCGGTTCAAAATGCATGCCGGGCGCATTCAGGTTTTCATCCACGCCCCGCTCGGTGTGCACGCGATAAAAACCCCCCACCACATAGTGATCGATCATGTATATCACCGGCTCGGCCACTGCGTCGTTGATATGTTCAAAGGTATAAACACCTTCTTGCACCAATACATCCGAGACTTCCATACCTTCCTTCACCACTGCCATCTTGTTGCGTTGCTTGCGATTCAGTGAGGTGATTTCACCGGCGTCTTTCACGGTCATGATGCCCATGCCATAGGTGCCCGCGTCGGCTTTGACAATGACAAAAGGATCGTGTTGCACGCCATACTCGGCATATTTTACGCGCATCTTCTGCAAGATCACGTCCACCTGACCGGCCAGACATTCCTCACCCACGCGCTCATAAAAATTCACTTTATTGCAGGTAGCGAAATAGGGGTTAATCAACCACGGGTCAATATCAAGCAGCTCGGCGAACTCATTTGCCACTCGATCATAAGCAGAAAAATGCTGCGATTTGCGCCGCGTGTGCCAACCGGCAAAAAGTGGCGGATAAATTTCCTGCTCAAGGTTCTGTAAAATATCCGGCACGCCAGCGGATAAATCGTTGTTGAGCAACACCACACAGGGATCGAAATCTGCCAGCCCAAGCCGGTTGCCACGACGCACCAGCGGCTCCAAAGTCAATATGCCCGCGCCCGGCAACTGCACTGTTGTAGGCTGGGTGATTTCCGGCAGCAGGCTACCCACGCGCACGCGCATCCCCGCTTGTTTAAGGATGGTAACGATCTGCGCCACGTTTTGCAGGTAAAATTGATTGCGGGTGTGATTCTCCGGTATCAGCAATACCCCGCGCGCTTCCGGGCAAATTTTTTCCACTGCGCTTTGCATGGCGTGCACACACAACGGCAAAAAATCGGGATTGAGATTATTAAAACCACCGGGAAACAAATTAGTATCCACCGGCGCCAATTTGAAGCCACTGTTGCGCAAATCAACCGAAGCGTAAAACGGTACCGCGTGCTCCAGCCACTGCGTGCGGAACCAATGCTCGATAGTTGGCATGGCAGTCAAGAAGCGTTGTTCTAAATCAAGCAGCGGGCCGGTTAGTGCAGTGGTGAGATGGGGAACCATGTTTTTTAGTGCATATGAAATTTAACTGCGCAGTGTATCGAATTTTACGAATGGGCGCAGCCGCACGGTGTTAAAATCGCGCTCCAAAAATTTTCGGGGCTGAACTTTACATGCTTTCCACCGCTAATATCACCATGCAATTCGGCGCCAAACCACTATTCGAGAACGTGTCCGTCAAATTTGGTGACGGCAACCGTTACGGCCTCATCGGCGCCAACGGGTGCGGCAAATCCACCTTCATGAAAATACTGGGTGGCGATCTTGAGCCAAGCTCCGGCAACGTCATGCTGGACAAGGGCGAGCGACTGGGCAAATTGCATCAGGATCAATTTGCGTTCGAGGAAAAGCGTGTGCTGGATGTGGTCATGATGGGGCATGCGGAGATGTGGGAGGTGATGGCGGAGCGTGACGCGATCTATGCCAATCCCGATGCCAGCGAAGAAGATTATATGCATGCCGCTAATCTGGAAGCGAAGTTCGCCGAATATGACGGTTATACCGCCGAAGCGCGCGCAGGTGAGCTGCTAATCGGCGTGGGCATCGCGCAAGAGCTGCATAATGGCCCGATGCGTGCTGTGGCGCCCGGCTTCAAGTTACGTGTGTTGCTGGCGCAGGCGCTGTTTGCCGACCCGGAAATCCTGTTGCTGGACGAGCCAACCAATAACCTCGACATCAACACCATCCGCTGGCTGGAAAATATACTCAATGCACGTAACTCCACCATGGTAATCATTTCGCATGACCGCCATTTCCTGAACAGTGTATGTACCCATATGTCGGATCTGGATTACGGCAAGATCACAACGTATCCGGGCACTTATGACGAATACATGCTGGCCTCGACGCAAGCGCGTGAGCAGCAGTCTGCAGACAATGCCAAGGCCAAGGAAAAAGTTGCCGAACTGAAAGCCTTCGTGGCGCGTTTCTCGGCCAACGCGTCCAAGGCCAAACAGGCCACGTCACGCGCGCGCCAGATCGACAAGATCAAGATCGAAGATATCAAGCCTTCCAGCCGCCAATACCCTTTCATCCGTTTTGAATATGACGAACGAGAAAAACTGCATCGGGTCGCGGTAGAAGTGCAAAAAATGGCAAAAGGCTTCGATCGCATCTTGTTCTCCAATGTGAACTTCCGCATCGACGCGGGCGAGAAGGTCGCCATCATCGGGCCTAACGGTATTGGCAAAACCACCCTGCTGCGCTGTCTGGCGGGTGATCTCGCAGCGGATACCGGAACCATCAAATGGGCAGACAAAGCAAAGATCGGCTATTTCGCGCAGGACCATGCCGCCGAGTTCGCGGCAGACACCAACATGATGGACTGGATGACTGATTGCCGCGGCCCGAATGATGATGACCAGGTCGTGCGCGGTACATTGGGACGTTTGCTGTTCTCCGGTGACGATGTGAAGAAAAAGGTGAAAGTTCTCTCCGGCGGAGAGAAAGGGCGCATGGTGTTCGGCAAACTGATGTTGCTTAAGCCCAACGTGCTACTGATGGACGAACCCACCAACCATATGGACATGGAATCGATCGAATCCCTCAACACCGCGCTGGATCTGTACAAAGGCACGCTGATTTTCGTCAGCCACGACCGTGAATTCGTTTCCTCACTGGCGACACGCATCATCGAAATCACCGCCAAGGGCATCTCCGATTACCACGGCACTTACGAAGAATATTTACGCAACCAGGGGTTATCGTCGTAAAGCAGCACTTCCATACGCGAACGTGGCAATAAAAAAGGGCACCTTACGGTGCCCTTATTATTTCGACTAACGAGTGTGTTACATGTTGTAAGCGCGTTCGTCGTGATCAGCCAGATCAAGGCCTTCTTCTTGCGCTTCATCGCTGGCACGGATACCAATCGTGTGCTTCAGAACCAGCAGAATCACGAAAGCAACCAGACCAGACCAGACCAACGTAATACCGATGTCCCACAACTGAGAGATAAGTTGCGCTTTCGCATCGAAGTCAGCGACTTTGTTGGCAACATAGTCGTAGACACCGGTGCCGCCCAGCGCCGGATTAACGAATATACCGGTACCGAGAGAGCCAACAATACCGCCGATGCAGTGCACGCCGAATGTATCAAGCGAATCATCATAGCCCAGCCAGGCTTTGAGCTTGGTCACGGCGAAGAAGCAGATCACGCCTGCTGCCGCGCACACAGCCATCGCCCCGCCCACACCGACGAAGCCTGCCGCCGGAGTAATCGCTACCAGACCTGCGATGATGCCGGAACAGATACCCAGCAAGCTTGGCTTACCCTTAACGATCCATTCGACAATCACCCAGGTAACTCCGGCAACAGCGGTGCCAAATAGTGTGTTGAAAAACGCAAGGCCTGCTCCGCCGCTCGCTTCCAACGCAGAACCCGCATTGAACCCGAACCATCCCATCCACAACATACCGGTGCCGATTGAAGTCATGATCACGCTATGCGGCGCCATTTGCACTTTGCCGAGACCAACACGTTTGCCTAGCATCAATGCGCACACCAGGGCAGCGATACCCGAGTTGATGTGTACCACCGTGCCGCCCGCGAAATCAAGCGCTCCCTTTTGGAAGATAAAACCTGCGTGACTATTGGCGAGATCACCGGCCTTGGCACTGGTGTAGGCATCCGGACCATCCCAATACCAAACCATGTGCGAAATCGGCAGGTATGCAAAAGTGAACCAGAGAATACTGAAGATGATCATTGACGAAAACTTGAAACGTTCTGCAAAACCGCCGGAGATCAGTGCAACAGTGATTGCAGCAAATGTCAGCTGGAACATGCAATACACAAAGTCCGGCAGATATTGACCCTTGCTGAACGTTGCCGCCACCGCCGTGGTCGGGTCGTCGCCGGACATGAACCACTTGTCGAGCGAACCGATAAATGGCGCCAGCATGTTGCCCTCGTGACCGGCGGTGAATGCCGCGCTATAGCCATAAATCACCCAAAGTACCGCCACGACGCAGAAAATCGAGAAGCTCTGCATCACAGTCGATAACGCGTTCTTTCTGCGTACCATACCGGCATAGAACAACGCCAACCCAGGGACTGTCATGAGCAACACAAACGCCGTTGAGGTCATCATCCATGAGACGTCACCTTTATTACAATCAAAGCCCTTATCACCACATTTTGGCGCGCCGGCTGCGGGTGCAGCTGCCGTGGCCGCAGCATCAGGTGCGGCAGCCGGAGCAGGGGCGGCCATCGCTGCTGCAGGTGCTGCTGCGCTTGCGGCATCATCAGCGAACACCGGTACGGACAATCCGCTGAGTGACGCAACCAGCGTAAAGAGTGCGAGTAATTTTTTCATTTTTAGGATTCTCCTTACAGTGCATCCGCGCCGGATTCACCGGTGCGGATACGAATGACTTGTTCGAGGTCGGAAACAAAAATCTTGCCGTCGCCGATCTTGCCCGTATTAGCTGATTTCTCAATCGCTTCGACCACCTGGTCGAGCATGTCGCTTTTGATTGCAGCTTCCAGTTTTACTTTGGGCAGAAAATCCACCACATATTCTGCACCCCGGTACAGCTCGGTGTGCCCTTTTTGCCGACCAAAGCCCTTGACTTCAGTGACTGTGATGCCTTGCACGCCGATAGCGGACAAGGCCTCACGCACTTCATCGAGTTTGAATGGCTTGATGATAGCGACGACCATTTTCATAACGCTCTCCCTGTAAAGTTGATACCCGGTTCAAAATTTGTAAAGCGCTTCCAGTCCGAACGAGCTTTGGCTCGATTTGGACGTACCATCGCTATTGAGGAATGCTGATGTATTGGAAGTGTCGCGCCTGATTTCGCCACGTAACTCAACGTTTTTGGTTGGCAGATACGCAAGCGCCAGGGTGTTCTCCTTCCACTTTTGCACGATACCGGTACGGAAACCGTCTTTGTCGTCAAAGTATTCATTGCGGAAAGAGAGACGCCATAAGTCAGTAAGCTGATAATTTGCATAGGACGCCAATCCGTTCCATTTTGCTTTAGCAGGCGTCACATTATCCTGGCTGCCATCATCGTAGTTGAACACGAAGGAAAGCTTGTCGGTAGCAGTGATGGTGGCGACCAAATCAACCAATTGACGGTTACCATTACTTGCTTGGTTCAGTGGTTTTGCAAAACCAGTCAATTCCTTACCACTATAATAAACGCCAGCCAAGGAAACTATTTTGATGGGTGTCGCAGTAAAGCCAAGCTCAATTGTTTTGTCTTTGTTCGTATCCGAAACCTGATCCCAACCGTTGTTTATGCCGGCAATCAGGTTGACGGTGTCGGCTACCGCATAGGTCACCCTAGCACCGGTATGCGTAAAGGGAATGGCATAGCCGAATAAAATCGAACGGGAATAATTAACATCTGACGGACTAGCAATAACTTCAGCGCCAGCCAAAGTGACGAATTTACCCGCAATGACGGTCAATGGCCCGCCGACATAACTTCCATACGCCTGAGTCACATCGAAATTGTGACTATTGTCGAATGGATTACCCCCAAGATTCCCTGCGCCAAACGAAGCAATCACGTTTGAGTCCTGGCCAGCCGTCAGATTGATTACCCCGCCAAACCCCTCCTTGGGTTGCTTGGAAACGGTGATAGAGGCCTGGTTAAGGTTGAAGCTGTTTAATTTTTTGCCAGCAGACGGGTCCGGCGCATCAAAAACGCGCGATGGAACGCCGCTCGCAAAAAGCCCCGTCGTGTTCAGGCTGGTGTAACCCACATCTATATATCCCGTGACGGACAGGCCGGAGGCATCCAGAATATCCGAGAGGGTAGGGACTACTGGTTTTGCCGCAGCCGGTGCTGCCGCTGGCGGCGCATCTTCCGCCATCGCCACGCCAGGCAGAGCCAAAGCCGCCAACATCAAAGTATTTAATAATTTGCTCTTCATCATGACGATTCCTTTCTTAAGGTTGAGAACGGGATAACATATCCGCTAGACAGTAGAGCAGGATGTATGCCAAAGATATTTCTTTATATAAAACAATGAATTTAATAAGACGTGTCGGCAGTCAAGAAGAATCAGTGCACCATTTACAGGCGTCCCAGCAAGTTGGCGCACCCGTTGAGTGCGTGCTCTTAAACAGGTGAATTTTGCTACACTCCCGGACATCGTCATTAAATCTGGAGCAGTCATGCTGAATGCGAAAATTTTCGAAGAAATTGCCGCCAAATTAAATGAGGCGGTCAAAAACAGCCCCGCCAAAGACATTGAAAAAAACATGCGCGCTTTGCTCGCACAGGGTTTTGCCAAGCTTGATTTGGTGACGCGCGAAGAATTTGATATACAAGCCCAGGTACTGGCGCGTGCACGCGAACAACTCGATGTGATGGCAGCCCGTGTTGCGGAACTGGAAGCACGACAAAAATAATTTTGATGCACAAGAAAATCTCTGGCGTTTCGTCAACCGGGAATATACGGGAATGACAAAATTATGAGCCTGGCAGTTTTGTATAGTCGTGCGCTGTCCGGCATGGAAGCGGCGCTTGTCACCGTTGAAGTACATCTCGCCAACGGCTTGCCCAGCTTTACGATCGTTGGCCTGCCGGAAACCGAAGTCAAGGAAAGCAAGGACAGGGTGCGCGCCGCACTGCAAAATTGTCACTTCGATTTTCCCGCGCGGCGCATCACCGTTAATTTGGCACCCGCCGATTTGCCCAAGGAAAGCGGGCGGTTCGATCTGCCCATCGCACTCGGCATACTGGCTGCCACCGGACAAATCCCGGCTGACCAACTCACCAAATATGAATATGCTGGAGAGTTAGCACTAACCGGCGAGCTGCGTCCGATCAGGGGTGCACTGGCGATGACTTATCGGGCTGCAAACAGCGGGCGCGCTTTTATCTTGCCACAGGCAAATGCCGCTGAAGCTGCGCTAGTGGAAGACGCCGTTGTATACCCGGCACAAACGCTGTTGCAAGTGGCAGCACATCTAACCGGACGCGAACTGCTCACACCCCATATCAGCCAACCGCAAACCATTGTTCCGCACTACCCGGACATGCGTGAAGTGAAAGGTCAATCACAAGTTAAACGCGCACTGGAAATTGCCGCCGCCGGTGGGCACAGTGTGTTGATGGTTGGTCCACCCGGTACAGGGAAATCCATGCTGGCGGCGCGTTTCCCCGGCATCTTGCCGCAAATGTCCGAAGCCGAAGCTCTGCAAAGTGCGGCACTGCAATCACTGGACGGCAGTTTCAATGTGGCGAAATGGAAAACCCGGCCATACCGGTCTCCGCACCATACCGCTTCGGGCGTGGCGCTGGTCGGCGGCGGCAGCAACCCGCGTCCGGGTGAAATTTCCATGGCGCTGCACGGTGTTCTGTTTCTTGATGAACTGCCGGAGTTTGAACGCAGTGTTCTGGAAGTACTGCGCGAACCGCTCGAATCGGGACGTATCACCATTTCACGAGCGGCACGACGTGCAGATTTCCCCGCGCAATTTCAACTCATCGCGGCGATGAATCCCTGCCCATGTGGTTATCTGGGCCACTACAACGGTAAGTGCCGTTGCACGCCCGATCAGGTTTCCCGTTATCGCAGCAAAGTTTCCGGCCCGTTGCTGGACCGCATCGACATTCAGATCGAAGTGCCTGCCGTGCCGCAAGACGATTTACTCAACAAGGCAGATGGAGAAACCAGTGGTGCGCTGCAAGGGCGTGTGGAAACCGCACGGCAACGCCAACTGGCGCGTCAGAAAAAAGCCAATGCGCAACTTTCGGTAACGGAAATCGACGCGCTATGCGTACCCGATGCGCAAGGTGTTGCGTTGCTGCAAAACGCCATTGGCCGGCTCAACCTTTCTGCACGGGCTTATCACCGCGTGCTCAAAGTGGCGCGCAGTATTGCCGATCTGGAAGGGGTTGCCGACATTGCCACGAATCACATCGCCGAGGCGATTCAATACCGCAGGCTAAATCTTTAAACAAGGTGTTAAAATTACTGCGCTCGGCATAATCGCCTTGCACGCGATGAGTTCGACTAGGCATTTCGCTGGGCATTTAGCTACCCCGTTATAAATTAAGTCTACCAGACCGAAATGCTGCTAAGCCTCCTGTTTTAAGCTTTTGAGGCTGGTACTACCATATCATCCTTAGCGTAGCTAGGAATGGTAGTGATGCCGAAAACGGAAAGTGCTGCAGCTACAAAAATTGTTTTTCATTTGGATATATCCTCAAAAATTTATGTGGGATGATTGGGCGGTTTATAATCCGCCCAATCAATCAAAAAGCACTATTTCGATTCACTAGCGCCCTTGTCTTGCTCCAGCAGTGCCGGACATTCCGCTAATTTAACGTCCTTGTTCTGCTCCAACAGTTTCCGGCATTCCGCCAATTTAGTAGCTTTAGCAGCTTCTGCCGCGTTGGCCTGCTGGTTAGCCTTAATCACTCGTTGTGTCATCTGCTGTTGAGAAAAAGCCTGGATAGCAGCCATTGCAGACAAGGACAAAGAGCTAAGACTAGCTGCCAGAATGGCAGTCATCAGCCTATTTTTGGATAGAATTTTCATAATTTATATTCCTTAAAAAAAATTGCGTCACTCTTGTTGAACCGTGAGAGATCGCATACTTCATCATTTAATTCTCGGAATCCGGTTGCAGCATGGTTTGGGGCGTATCTGGGCTATCTTTGGCAATAACTTGTGACATTACGACCCCTTACCTTGCAACGGTTCCGAGAAAAGAAAAAACTAGCGCATCGCGTGGTTCAGAATTGAAGCCTATGGCAGACCAACCATGAACAGCTCAGCACCTTAAATCGTGGGTACTAATGGATCGCCCAAATTTACCGCCTCAAGCTGCAGATGACCTGCAGTGTGCGGCGCATAACAAGACAATCCTTCAGTACTAGGCGGACAGGAGTTTGGGAGGGTGATATAACCCCGGTGGAAAAGTTTGGTAATGTTTATTGATCAATGGCAGAAACTTGGTCGGCATATCAGGCGATAACGTCAGCGTGAGCACAACCGGCATTTGCGTCATACTGATGTGGCAGACGAAGCAATTCTGGCTTGAGGTTTCTTTGGATTGTTTGCTGCTCTGTGGAACGCAACACCCTTGGCAAATTTCGTCGCAAGGCTGGCTTACCGACATCGTAGCGTCTGCATTCTTCGCCATAGTCGAATTCATGGATGCCGAAGACATGTTGCACATAGGCATAATCACCGACGCCAATCCTTCTAATGGGATGCTGGTAGTAAGGACTACAGTCAGTAAAATTTTAATCCAACGCGTCATGGTTTATCAGTAATTGATGTTTTTTTAGTAGCTTAAAGCTATCACTGCCATCATGGACTGTGGAAATAAAAAAAAGTTCATCGTAGTAGCATGCCCATCGTTCCCACTGTTCCTCAACGAATGCGCGTTCGGATTCAATCATGGAACATTTAAAACAACAACTGAAATTATCGAAGGAATGGGCTGACGTCTGGTGCTAATCCACATACCTAGGAGAACCAGCGCAGCACCGCCGCCGAACTTAGCGCCAAAACACCCAAGCCACACAGAGCAAGCCAGACACGTCGACTGGATGCCGCCGAAGGACGAGCGTATAACCACCACGCCGCCAGAAAAAAACCAAGCGCCGCGCAAACCATCTTTACGCCGAGCGCGGCAATGGCGGTGCCGTGGATTTCCGGAAATTTCCCGTAATAATAAAAACTGATTGCGCCAAGAGTCGCCCCGCTTAATGCCTGGGCGGCCCAACCGCAAAGCACTACCCAAGCCAAACTGCGCGGCACGCTGATTTTGTGCCAGACCAGTGCGCACACCGCACCCCCCACCACTGCGACCGCGCCAAAATTATGAACGATCTGAGCGGTGGCGTAGGCGAAGTTTTGGCTATCCAATACTATTCAGCCGTAACCTTGACGCAGCGATTCACACCAACAGGGGTATGGCCCTGATTGACGACCTTGATGCAAATCTCGTGTTTACCCTGTCCCATTGGTTCAAGCGCATAGCTGCCTTTCAGCTCGCGCAGCAGGGCGACCTGGCTGTCGTCCACATAGATGTGAATGTGATTGCCGCTGTCGCTTCCAAGCGTGATGACGTAGTCCAGATTACCCGGTGCTTTAGCGCTGATTTTGGCGCCGTCCAGAGGCGCGCTGATGTCAATTTTTGACGGGGCCGCCATTGCTACTGAAGATGCAAGACCAGCGAAAATAAATACTAATGTAGATAAGTTGCGCATGATTAACTCCTTCATAAATTTGGTGAGAAAACCCAGCCCCTTGAAGTCATGGGGCACAATAGCCAAAACAGGCCTATTGCCATGCCTATACTAGCACTCCGCTCCAAACTATCAAGTTGCGCCTCTAATTGAAGAGCGGCGCGGCACTTGTCCCGCATGCTAAAATCCGCGTTGATTTTTTGGCCCAAACATCATGACCCGCATCGCCCATCCAATTGAAAAACTGCTTCAGCAACGTATCCTGATTCTGGACGGTGCGATGGGCACCATGATTCAACAATTCAAACTCACCGAAGAACACTATCGCGGCATCACGCCGTATGCCGATTACAGCGGGCCGCGCCGCATCTTCGCCGACCATTCGACCGACCTGAAAGGCAATAATGATCTGCTGGTACTCACCCAGCCGCATATCATCCGTGATATCCACGCACAGTATCTGGCGGCAGGCGCAGACATTATCGAAACCTGCACATTTAACTCCACCGCAGCGTCGCTGGGTGATTACGATATGGTTGAACTTGCCTACGAGCTGAATTTTGCCGGCGCAAAATTAGCCCGCAGCGCATGTGATGAATATGCCACAGCCGAGCAACCACGCTTTGTGGCAGGGGTGTTGGGGCCGACCACACGCACCGCGTCGATCTCACCGGACGTGAACGATCCGGGTTTTCGTAATATCAATTTTGACCAGTTGGTCGCAGGTTATATCGAAGCGATACGCGGTTTGCTGGATGGTGGTGCGGATATTTTGATGGTGGAAACCATCTTTGACACGCTCAATGCCAAAGCCGCATTGTTCGCTATTGAGCAGGTTTTTACCGAACGTGAACAAGAGGAACGGAAGCGAGAAGCAGCTCCCCGTTTTCGTGTGCCTGTCATGATTTCCGGCACTATCACCGATGCTTCGGGACGCACATTGTCGGGGCAAACCACCGAAGCGTTCTGGAACTCTCTGGCCCATGCCAAACCGCTGTCGATTGGCTTGAATTGCGCGTTGGGCGGCGACCTGATGCGCCCGTATATCGAGGAATTATCGCGTGTAGCAGACACCTGTGTCAGCGCACACCCAAATGCCGGACTACCCAATCCCCTGTCGGAAACCGGCTACGACGAAACACCAGAATATACCGCGAGCGTACTCAAGGAGTTTGCCACCAGCGGCTTTCTCAATATCGCCGGGGGCTGTTGTGGCACCACGCCTGCCCACATCAGAAAAATTGCTGAGGCACTTAAGGGTGTAACGCCACGTCGCATCCCGACTATCGAAAAAAAATTGCGCCTGTCAGGCTTGGAACCATTCAACATCGGTGACGACACGCTGTTCGTCAATATTGGCGAGCGTACCAATGTCACCGGCTCAAAGATGTTTGCCCGCCTGATTTTAAACGACAACTACGCCGAGGCAGTTGGCGTGGCACGCCAGCAGGTGGAAAACGGCGCGCAAATCATTGACATCAACATGGATGAGGCGATGCTTGATTCACAGGCCGCCATGACCAAATTTGTCAATTTGATCGCGGCAGAGCCGGACATTTCACGCGTGCCGGTGATGATCGATTCATCCAAATGGGAAGTGATCGAAGCCGGATTGAAATGCGTGCAAGGCAAAGCGGTGGTAAATTCCATCAGCCTTAAAGAAGGTGAGGCCGCCTTCGTCAAATCTGCCGAGCTGGTCAAACGCTACGGCGCAGCCGCTGTGATCATGGCATTTGACGAGCAGGGGCAGGCGGATACCTATCAACGCAAAACAGAAATTTCTCAGCGCAGCTATGACATCCTGGTCAACCGTGTCGGATTTTTACCTGAAGACATCATTTTCGATCCGAACATTTTTGCCATCGCCACCGGCATCGAGGAGCACAACAATTACGCGGTAGACTTCATCGAAGCCACCGGCTGGATCAAACGGCATCTGCCTTACGCCAAGATCAGCGGTGGCGTATCCAATGTGTCATTTTCGTTCCGTGGCAACGATGCAGTGCGCGAGGCGATTCACACGGTATTTTTGTATCACGCCATCAAATCCGGCATGACCATGGGCATCGTCAACGCCGGTCAGCTCGGCGTCTACGAGCAAATTCCGTCGGCATTGCGCGACGCGGTGGAAGACGTGGTGCTGAATCGCAATCCCAATGCAGGCGAAAAGCTGGTTGCCATGGCCGAGACGGTAAAAGGTGGCGGCAAGGTACAGCTGGAGGATCTGGAATGGCGAAAAGGCACGGTGCAAGAGCGCCTCACCCATGCCCTGGTACGTGGCATCACCACTTACATCGTGGAAGATACCGAGGAGGCGCGCCTGCAAGCGTCGCAACCGGTGGAAGTGATTGAAGGCCCGCTGATGGTGGGCATGAATGTAGTCGGCGACTTGTTTGGCGCAGGCAAGATGTTTTTGCCGCAAGTAGTGAAATCGGCGCGCGTGATGAAGCAGGCGGTAGCGCATCTGGTGCCGTATATCGAAGCCGAAAAGGCGCGTTCCGGCAACACCAGCGCCAAGGGCAAAATTGTCATCGCCACGGTCAAAGGTGATGTGCATGACATCGGCAAGAACATCGTGACGGTGGTGCTGCAATGCAATAATTTCGAGGTGGTGAACATGGGCGTGATGGTGCCTTGCCAACAGATATTGGACACCGCGCGCGAACACAATGCCGACATCATCGGCCTGTCCGGTCTCATCACGCCGTCGCTGGAAGAAATGGCGCACGTCGCCAAAGAAATGCAGCGCCAAGATTTCAAAATCCCGCTGTTGATCGGCGGCGCGACCACTTCACGTGTGCATACTGCTGTGAAGATCGAGCCTCATTATCCCGCTGGCGCAGTAATCTATGTGACCGATGCGTCGCGCGCGGTCGGGGTGTGCAGCAATTTATTGAGCGAAACGCTGCGTGACGAATACGTGGCGGAAATCAAAAGTGATTACGTCAAAACCCGCGAGCTGCATGCCAACAAGAAAGGGCAGGGCGCACGCTATACGCTGGCACAAGCGCGCGAGCATGGTCTGAAAACAGACTGGAATGTTTATCAGCCACCCAAACCCAGCTTCATCGGCGTGCGCGAGCTGCGCGATTATTCACTGGCGGAAATCAGCCAATACATCGACTGGACACCCTTCTTTCAAACCTGGGAACTGGCGGGCCGTTACCCGAAAATATTGGACGACGAAGTGGTCGGCGAAGCCGCGCGCAATCTGTTTCAAGATGCGCAGGCCATGCTGAAAAAAATCATCGCTGAAAAATGGCTGAGCGCCAATGCAGTGTTCGGCTTGTTTCCCGCCAACACAATAAACTCCGACGACATTGAGATCTATACCGATGAGTCGCGCAACAAGGTTGCGATGACTTGGCATAATTTGCGCCAGCAGATGGTTAAACCGGCGGATAAACCGAACCTGTGTCTGGCCGACTTTGTCGCGCCCAAAGCAACTGGCGTAGCCGACTACATCGGCGCATTCGCGGTGACCGCAGGTATCGGCATTGATGCGCGAATCGCGGCGTTTGAAGCACAGCACGATGATTACAACAGCATCCTGCTCAAGGCGTTGGCAGATCGCCTTGCCGAAGCATTTGCCGAATTATTGCACGCGCGGGTACGCCGTGAATTCTGGGGTTATGCAGCCGATGAACAGCTTGGCAATGACGAATTGATCGACGAAAAATATCGCGGCATCCGCCCTGCGCCAGGCTATCCGGCCTGCCCGGAACACACCGAAAAAGGCGCGCTGTTCGATCTGCTTGATGCGCCCAACCGGGCAGGCATCACCCTGACTGACAGCTACGCCATGCTGCCCACTGCTGCGGTGAGCGGCTTTTACTTGTCGCATCCACAAGCGCAATACTTCGCCAGCGCTAAAGCAGACAAAGACCAAATAGAAGACTACGCGCGACGCAAGGGCTGGAGCATTGAAGAAGCGGAACGCTGGTTAGCGCCGGTGTTGAACTATTGATTGATTTATTTGGAGATAATCGGCTTATGATAAAGCGCATCTTTCCTTCCGCACTGGTTTTGTTAATATCGGCCAATATTTTTTTAACCACGGCCTGCACTCAGCAGACCCCAACAAAAACGGAGACTCACAGCATGACTGAATTGATTAAAACCGATGTCAAACTGGGCGATGGCACTTTGGCAACCGCCGGGATGGAAGTGGCGGTGCACTACACAGGCTGGCTATACGATGCAGCCGCAGCCAACCACCACGGTACTGAATTTGACAGCTCGCGTGATCGTGGTCAGCCGTTCTTTTTCCCGCTGGGCGGCGGGCAGGTGATCAAGGGTTGGGATCTGGGTGTCGAAGGCATGAAAGTCGGCGGGCAACGCACACTGATCATTCCTGCGTCGCTTGCCTATGGCGAACGCGGCGCCGGTGGCGTGATTCCACCCAATGCAACGCTGGTGTTTGATGTTGAATTGCTCGGCATTCGTTGACCGCACCTTGTAAAAGCTGATGAACTGGACTTTGCATCCGTTGCTGCTGACTACCGTGTTGCTGGTTGGCTCCAACGTGTTTATGACTTTTGCGTGGTATGGCCATCTCAAAAATTTCAGCCAATCGCCCTGGTATAGCGCCGCGCTGATTAGTTGGGGCATCGCGCTGTTTGAATACCTGTTGCAGGTACCCGCAAACCGTGTCGGCTACACCACACTCAACCTTGCGCAACTGAAAATTTTGCAAGAGGTGATTACATTGTCGGTGTTTGTTCCGTTTTCTTTCTGGTATATGCAACAGCCGTTAAAAATGGATTATTTATATGCCACTGGATGTTTGATGGGCGCGGTATATTTTATTTTTCGGGCGTAGTTAATGCACATCCACATCCTAGGCATTTGCGGGACATTCATGGGCGGCATTGCCGCACTTGCCAAGCAAGCCGGGCATCAGGTAACGGGTTGCGATGCCAATGTTTACCCACCGATGAGTACGCAACTTGAGGCACAGGGCATAGAGCTCATCGAGGGCTTCGGCATAGAACAACTCGATCTCAAGCCGAATGTATTCGTTATCGGCAATGTCGTGACGCGCGGCAATCCGCTGATGGAAGAAATCCTCAATCGTAATCTGCCGTACATCTCCGGACCGCAATGGTTGGCTGAGAATATTTTACAGTGCGGGGGCATACCTGACGAGACACATCACCAAGGCGGACAAAACGCAACCAAGCGCACAGCAAAACGATCGGAGGAAGCGGGAACAAGCGCTCCAAAATGGGTGCTGGCTGTGGCGGGCACGCATGGTAAAACCACTACCAGTGCGATGCTGGCATGGATACTGGAATATGCCGGACTGAACCCGGGGTTTTTGATCGGTGGCGTACCGCAGAATTTTCCCATCTCCGCACGGTTGACCAACTCGCCTTTTTTTGTCATTGAGGCAGACGAATACGACACTGCATTTTTCGACAAACGCTCCAAGTTTGTACACTACCGCCCGCGCACCACGATACTCAATAACCTGGAGTTTGATCATGCTGATATTTTTGCCGATCTGGCCGCAATAGAAATTCAATTCCACCATCTGATACGCACCATTCCAACCTCTGGCTTGATTATCAGCAATGGTCGTGTGGCAGCACTGGATGGCGTGTTACAGCGCGGTTGCTGGACACCGGTAGAACGTTTTGGCAGCACCGATGGTTGGCAGATTGATGCGGATGACCAAGTGACCTTGCGCGGCAAACCACAAGGTGCGTTGTATTGGGAATTACTCGGCGAACACAACCGCCAGAATGCGCTCGCAGCACTCGCGGCGGCCCGTCATGTCGGCGTACCCGTAGCGCAGGGCTTGGCGGCATTAAGTGCATTCAAAAACGTGAAGCGGCGTATGGAAGTACGCGGCGTGGTCAATGGTATTACCGTTTATGATGACTTTGCTCACCATCCCACCGCCATCGAAACAACGATTGCCGGCTTGCGCAGTAAAGTCGGTCATTCCCGCATTCTGGCGGTGCTGGAACCACGTTCAAACACCATGAAGCTGGGGGTAATGAAGGCCGCGTTACCTGACAGTTTGCATGGCGCAGACTGGGTGTTTTGTTATGCCGGAAATCTTGGCTGGGACGTGCGCAGTGCGCTCTTGCCGCTGGGCGACAAAGCCATTGTTGAGAATGATCTCGGCGTACTCACCGCTGCGATTGTTGCTACTGCCCAACCCGGTGACCACGTTTTGATCATGAGTAATGGCGGCTTCGGCGGTATTCATGAGCGACTACTCAAACAGTTGCAAACCTGATCACCCGGCGTTACCCAGACCCAGTTCCTGAATTTTGCGCGTCAATGTATTCCGGCCGATACCCAGTAGTGTCGCAGCCTCAATGCGTCTGCCATGGGTATGCTGCAAGGCCTGCAGTATCAAGGTACGCTCAAATTGAGCGGTCAGCGTGTCCATGATGCGTTCATCGCCTCGCTGTAATACCAGCGCAGCTTGTTGTGCCAGTGCAGCACACCAATCACTGCTGGCAATCGGATTGGGCATCGATTCGCCACGCCATTCCGGTGGCAGATCGGCAATTTCTATCACTTGCGAGGGCGTCATTACCGTCAGCCAATGACAGAGATTTTCCAGTTGCCGCACGTTGCCGGGAAAGTCCTGCGCGCTGAGATGTTGCAGCGTTGCGTCACCGAATTGTTTTTGTTCGACTGCCAGTTCACGTGCGCTTTTTTGCAGGAAATATTTAGCCAATAACGGAATATCTTCGCGGCGTTCACGCAATGGCGGGAGCCGCAGTCGTATTACATTCAAACGGTGAAACAGATCTTCACGAAACAGTCCTTGCTTGACACGGTCGTCGAGATTTTGATGGGTCGCGGTGATGATGCGCACGTTGGCCTTGATCGGCTGATGGCCACCGACGCGATAGAAGTTTCCATCTGACAACACACGCAACAAACGGGTTTGTAAATCAGCCGGCATGTCGCCAATCTCATCAAGGAACAGTGTTCCGCCTTCGGCCTGCTCGAAACGTCCGCGCCGCATCGCGGCCGCGCCGGTAAATGCGCCGCGCTCATGGCCGAACAGTTCCGATTCCAGCAAATCTTTTGGAATCGCAGCGGTGTTGATCGCAATGAAGGGTTTGTCGGCACGCGGGCTGTGACGATGCAGCGCGCGCGCGACCAGCTCTTTACCGGTTCCTGATTCGCCATTGATGAGCACAGTCGCATGCGATTGCGACAAGCGTCCGATCGCCCGAAAAACTTCCTGCATTGCCGCCGCCTGTCCCAGAATGTCGGCGACCACCGTAATTTCTTCAGTGTCGCCAGACTTGCGTCGGCTTTGTTCCAATGCGCGCCGGATCAAATCCACTGCCTGATTGATATCGAACGGTTTCGGCAAGTATTCAAATGCCCCGCCCTGAAATGCCGAGACGGCGCTTTCCAGATCAGAATAGGCAGTCATGACAATGACCGGAATAAGCGGGTAACGTTGATGCAGGGTCTGCAGAAAATCCAGCCCGGAACTGCCCGGCATGCGGATATCACTGATCACTACCTGAGGCAGGTCATTGCTCAATGCGCGCAATGCATCGTCTGCGCTGGAGAAACTTTTAAATTCGATATCTTCACGCACCAGTGATTTTTCCAGTACCCAGCGTATCGAACGGTCGTCGTCAATAATCCAAACAGCTTTCATAGCGGCACACCTTTATAAATTCCTTTTTGTACGATTCGCACTATCGTGCCTGATCATGGAACCGGGAGCAGAATCGTAAAGCAAGTGCACCCGGGTTCACTGTTAAACTCAATAATGCCGTGGTGTTGGCTAACGTAGTCCTGCGCGAGTGTCAGCCCAAGACCATGTCCATCTGCACGCCCTGATACCAGAGGATAAAATACCTTGTCACGTAACTCCGGCGATATGCCCGGCCCGTTGTCCACAATCTGTATCATGACCGCCAAGCGATGCATGCGCTTGGTCAGCGTTACGCGTCGCGAGATACGGGTACGCAAAATGATTAATCCATTACCCTGCATGGCCTGTGCGGCATTGCGTACAATATTCAGCGCCACTTGTATCAACTGTTCCTTATCACCAATTAACGCGGGCAGGCTGATATCGTAATCACGTTGTATCTCCAGTCCATCCGGCATTTCTGCCAACACAACGCTGCGCACCCTTTCCAATACTTCATGAATATTAAGTGCACTGTAATGCGATGAGCTTTGTGGGGTGAGCAATTTTTCCATCAAGGAACGCAGCCGGTCGGCCTCTTGCACAATGACTTGGGTGTATTCGCGCAGAGCCGGTTTTTCCAATTCCTGCTCAAGCAACTGTGCCGCGCCGCGTATTCCCCCCAGCGGGTTTTTTATCTCGTGCGCAAGATTGCGTAACAGCAAACGGCTGGCCTGGGTCTGCCCCAGCATCTGCTCTTCACGTGCCAGCTTAAGCGGCCTGTCGATAGGATAAAATTCCAGCAGCAAATATCGCTTGGCAAGCTGCAGAGGAGTCACCGCACCGCGTAAATGCAGCTTGCCGTGAGTAAGCGTACCCAGCGTCAAATCATGCTCGATAAAGCTGGCGTCATTTTGCAGGGCCTGTTGCATCGCATTGGTCAACTGTTCGGTATCGCTGAACACCTGTTGCAAAGGCAGGCCGTACAAATTATTACCGCTCACATCAAACAAATGTTCCGCAGCCGGGTTGAGATAGATAATGCGCGACTCTTCATCCAGCAGAATCACTGCGGTGGCAAGATATTCGAGCGTCAGACTTGGAAATTCAGGCATACCAGCTATAAAGCAGAAAACATGCCAGAGACGACGAGACTATTTTAATTTGGATAATTCTGTTTTGAGGGCATCTATGTTCTTCTGGTGTTGCTCCACCTGATCGTTCAGTTCTTTTATCTTTTCGTCATACTTTGCAACGTTGCGAAAGGTTTTACCATCTGCCCCTTTATAGACTTCCGGCGTTTCTTTACCGGCTTGTAAATTCTGTGTTGCTTCCGCCAGCAGCTTTTCCTCTGAGCTCAATTCATTTTGCAGAATTTTACGGCGCGTGTCGTCACGATTCCTTTGTGTCTCACTGTTTACCCTGGGAAAACCATCTGGTGATGCCGGAGGACGGGTCGGTAACGAAGTAGACAATGGTTCTAAAGTGATTTTTTTACCGCCCTTGATCGGCGAGCTGGAATAGGTCACATGCCCATCCGCATCAACCGCTTTGTATATATCTGCCTGCGCCAATGCCGGGCAAAGGCATAATATAACCAGTAAATATCTACACATCATGATCATCCTCCTGTGTATGGTGGATTGAGTATAGGCCAAGCATTCAGCACAGACAAATTTTTGCGTCGGCTGAATGCAAAACGGGGCTTCCGCCCCGTTTTTTAATGTAATAAGCTGTTTTAAAGACTGTAGTACATATCGAACTCAACTGGATGAGTCGTCATTCGATAACGAGTTACTTCGTCCATCTTCAAGGCAATGTAGGCATCAATGAAGTCGTTTGAAAAAACGCCGCCACGAGTCAAAAATTCACGATCCTTGTCCAGGCATTCCAATGCCTGATCCAGCGAGCTACAGGCCGTCGGAATTTTTGCATCTTCTTCCGGGGCCAAATCATAAAGATTTTTATCCGCCGGGTCGCCGGGATGAATTTTGTTCTGTATGCCATCCAAACCCGCCATCATCAATGCGGTAAAAGCCAGATAGGGATTGGCAGTCGGATCGGGAAAGCGCGTTTCGATGCGCCGCGCTTTTTCGTTGGGAACATACGGAATACGTATCGAAGCAGAACGATTTTTTGCCGAATAGGCCAACTTGGTGGGCGCCTCAAAATGAGGAACCAGACGCTTATATGAATTGGTACCCGGGTTGGTAATCGCATTTAAAGCGCGGGCATGCTTGATGATGCCACCGATGTAATACAACGCAAGCTCCGATAAACCAGCATATCCATTACCTGCAAACAGATTTTTGCCCTCCTTCCAGAGCGACTGATGCACGTGCATGCCCGAGCCGTTATCACCCACGATAGGCTTGGGCATAAAGGTCGCGGTCTTGCCATATTGATGCGCCACGCTAAGCACAACATATTTCAACGCCTGCGTTTGGTCAGCTCGACGCACCAATGTATTAAATTTGGTACCGATTTCGCATTGCCCGGCAGTAGCAACTTCATGGTGATGCACTTCCACCTCAATGCCGATGTCCTCCAAAGCCATACACATGGCGGCACGAATATCATTCAGGCTATCAACCGGCGGAACCGGGAAGTATCCGCCTTTTACCGCTGGGCGGTGTCCGATGTTGCCGCCTTCAAATTTTTCGGCGGAAGACCATGCCGCTTCTTCGGAACCAATTTTGCAGAAGCAACCGGACATATCCGCGCCCCATTGCACCGAGTCAAAAACAAAAAATTCCGGCTCCGGACCAAAATAGGCCGTATCACCGATGCCAGTAGATTTCAGGTACGCCTCTGCACGCTTGGCAATGGAACGTGGGTCGCGATCATAGCCTTTACCGTCGGTCGGCTCGATCACATCACAAGTAAGTACCAGCGTTACTTCGTCCATAAATGGGTCTATATAAGCCGTTTCTGCTTGCGGCATAAGCAACATATCGGAAGCTTGTATGCCTTTCCAACCCGCAATCGAAGAGCCATCGAACGCGTGGCCATCCTCAAACTTGCTCATTCCCATACATTTGACGGGTACGCCCACGTGCTGTTCTTTGCCACGGGTATCAGTAAAACGAAAGTCCACGAACTTTACATCGCGATCTTTAATCAGTTTCAACACATCATTAGCCGACATCGACATCTTTCAATCTCCCAAAAAATTAACTCAACCACAAAATTAAATCAAAAAACTCGGACAAACATCTTAAAGATCTGCGCCCATGCACCAAACGACGCAGGAAATATGCCAACAACTCATCTACGCAGCAAAAAGCGCATTCTGCCATAAGCATGTTACCCAGCCCATAAAAACTTTGCACTTAAATGGGGCATATCGAGTCTACGTGGGCACTAATTTTGTGCGCGGCCATACCGAACCACGACGCTGCGAAACACCGGGTCATTTTTGAATAATTCATCGCAGCGCCGTTGTAGTGAAGGTAAGACCTGCTCACCTTCACTGAAATAAATTTCGGCATCTACTTTCCCATCAAGATAATGGAACACCACGCGTTGGTTTGACAACTCTGGGTAATCCAGTCGCGTGACTAAGCGTTCCAACAGGCCAAGACGATTTGGCAAATGGGCGTTAGGCTTCACCTTCATGTCGTCTTCCGGGTCGATATGCACCATTACATCCAGTACATGATGTTGACTCAACACCGCCTGGCGTGCGGCTTCAGCAATGTAATGACCTTCTGATACGCTGATTTTCGGGTCAACAATGACATGTGCATCAACCAAGGCGTTGTCTGCCATCTTGCGGGTACGCAATTCATGCAGGCTTCGAACACCAGGCGTCTGTAATAGTGTTTGTCGTATCGCGTCGACTTGCTCGGCATCCAGCCCAGTATCAATTAGCTCTTCCATCGCTTCCAGTGCGAGCTTGCCGCCCATACGCGCAATCATTACCCCGACTACGGCGGCAGCGACCATATCCAGAAAGGTATAGCCCAACAAGTTCCCGCCAATTCCCACCAATACCACCAATGATGAAGCCGCGTCAGAGCGGGCGTGCCACGCATTGGCTACCAGCATTTGCGAACGCACGCGCTTGGCCACCGACAACATGTAGCGGAACATGCTTTCTTTGGCAATCAACGCCGTCAACGCGGCGATTAATGCGGCAGGATGCACTGCCAGTAAATTCCCTGGATGTTGCAAACGCAGCGCAGTAACAACCAGTAGGCCAACGCCCAACGCTAACAATAGAGTGCCCAATATCAGCGTGGCGGCAGTTTCGATACGTGCGTGCCCGTAGGGATGATTGGCGTCAGCATGGCGATTGCCATGGCGATTGGCGAATAGCACCAGCACGTCGGAAAATAAATCTGACAGCGAGTGCAGGCCATCCGCCAGCAAGGCCTGAGAATGCGCAAAAAATCCTGCCGCCACTTGAAACAGGGTCAATAACAAATTGATGGCAATACTTACCGAAGTACTTTTTTTCGCCGCAGCATAGCGCTCTGAATGCGCAGGTTCAAACGCTTCCAGATGATGTAGATAGGTATGGCTATGATTTTTCATGTGGGTTGGGCTAATATTGCAATTGCTCGGCGCAGCATAACACTTGCGCCCGAATCGTTAAACAATACCGCAAGGAGAAAATGTCATGGAAAAGCTTGCCACCCTCCTGGAATCCGCTCAGCAACGTGCCAAACAGATGAAGTTATCCTATCAAGGCGCGCTGTATCCCGACGAAGCCCATGCAATCCTGCAGTCCGAGCCCAACGCCAAACTGGTAGATGTGCGCAGCCGCGCAGAACTGGACTGGGTGGGACGTATACCCGATGCGGTAGAAATTGAATGGGCCAGTTATCCAGGCATGAAACCCAATTCCCAGTTTCTGAACGAACTTGGCAAGCAAGTCGAAAAACAGACCCCTGTACTATTTTTATGCCGTAGCGGTACACGCTCCCACTTGGCCGCCGCTGCGGCCACTCAGGCTGGTTACACCGCTTGTTATAACGTGCTGGAGGGTTTTGAGGGAGAAAAAGATAGTGACGGGCATCGTAACACCGTGGGCGGATGGCGTGCCGCTGGGCTGCCATGGGAACAAGGCTAATCGCGATAATCTATGATTAACGGCGCGTGATCAGAAAATCGTTGCGCCTTGTAGATGCTGGCCGTACTGGCACGTTGTGCAATAGTTGGCGTGGCAATCTGGTAATCAATGCGCCAACCAACATCTTTCGCCCATGCCTGACCACGATTTGACCACCAGGTGTAGGCTTCTTGGGTGGGGTACAGGGCACGATACACATCAACGAAACCCACCTCATCAAATAGTTTGGTTAACCAGGCACGTTCTTCCGGCAGAAACCCGGAGTTCTTTTTGTTACCACGCCAATTCTTCAGGTCTAGTTCTTTATGGGCAATGTTCCAATCGCCACAAATCAATATCTCCCGTCCGCTGGCACGCAGCTCACGCAGGTGTGGCATAACCACTGCCATGAATTTGAATTTGACCGCTTGCCGTTCTGCGCCGCTGGAACCGGACGGCAAATACAGCGACACCACGCTGAAGTCGGCAAAATCAGCGCGCAGATAACGCCCCTCGGCATCGAATTCGGCAACGCCCAAACCCACCTTGATCTGCTGCGGCTGTGCGCGACAATAAATACCTACCCCGCTGTACCCCTTTTTTTCCGCATAATGGAAATAGCCGTGATAACCGGACAGTGCGAGCATTTGCCCGGTCATGTCGGCCGCTTGGGCCTTGAGTTCCTGTAAACAAATAACATCGGCATCTTGCAGCGCCAGCCACTGATAAAATCCTTTTGTGGCGGCAGAACGGATGCCATTCAAATTTATTGTGATAATGCGCATGTGTCTTTATCGAGCCATCTTCATGGCATTTTAGAGATTATTTTCAGTGTCATCGAACCTGCCATTATAATATCGCAACCTTTTAGGCTGGCCCATCGACATGCCGAAGTTTAAACAAGATTTCATTCGCTTTGCCGTGCAACAAAAAGTGTTGTGCTTTGGCGAATTTAAAACCAAGGCCGGGCGCATGTCGCCGTATTTCTTCAACGCCGGTTTGTTCAACGACGGGCTCGCATTAAAAAATTTGTCTCAATTCTACGCTCAGGCGATTCTCGCCTCCGAACTGTCTTTTGATGTGTTGTTCGGCCCTGCCTACAAAGGCATACCGTTGGCCGCAGGCGCTGCCATTGCGTTGGCCGGGCATGGACACAATGTACCGTATTGCTACAATCGCAAGGAAGCCAAAGATCACGGCGAAGGCGGCATCACGGTAGGCGCAAAACTGCATGGACGAGTACTCATCATTGACGATGTAATTTCCGCCGGCACGTCGGTACGCGAATCAATTGAGTTGATAAAAGCCGAGGGCGCGCAACCTTGTGGGGTGGTGATCGCGTTGGATCGTATGGAACGAGGCTCTGGCGGATTATCTGCCGTACAAGAAGTAGAACGACACTACCACATTCCGGTTATTGCTATCGCCACCCTGGATGATTTGCTCAGTTATTTGCAAGGCGAGGCTGAGATGATGCAAAATCTGCATGCCACAAAACTGTATCGAGACCAATATGGAGTGCATGATGATTAATTCCAGAGTATTTCTGGCACTGCTGTTCGGCTGCGCAGTCAGTCTGCCGGTCAGTGCGAAAATGTACAAATGGGTAGACAATCAGGGAACGACCCACTACGGCGAAACCATTCCTCCTGAATATGCCAACAAAGATCGCAGCGAGCTGGACAAGACCGGACGCGTGATCAAAAAAGACGATGTACTCACTCCTGAGGAATTGCGCGCCAAGGAGCAGGCGGACGCAAAAAAACGCGCGGAAGATGCCGCAGGACTCGATCAGCAACGCCATGACAAAGCGCTTTTGAACACATTCAGCAATGTCCAGGAAATTGAATTATCCAAGCAGCGTAATTTACAACAAGTCACCGGGCGGATTAATGGCGCCACCACACAAATTAAAATGGTCCAAGAAAATTTGCAGAGCTATCAACGCGAAGTAGATAGCATGAACAAAGCGGGCAGAAAAATTCCTCCTAACCTGCTGGAGGACATTCAAGAAACCCAGACGCGCCTGAACGCACTGCAACAAGACCTGGAAAAATCCAATACTGAAAAGGCCGGCATAGAAGCACGTTATGAAGCTGACAAAGTGCGCTATCGCGAATTGACTGGTCTCAAGTAACGATTTTTATAAATTACTTTCTGTTCACGCAGCGCCGTGAACAAAGCTCACAACGTTTCAAATTGCCGGGTATGGCTGCTGTAGCCAAGCAACTGTCCTTGCTCTATATCAAAGTACCAACCATGTAGTGTGAGCGTGCCTTGAGCGACGCGCTGGGCAATCCACGGGAAGGTTTGCAGATTAGCCAGCGACACCAAAATAGCGCGCTGCTCACACGCAACACGTTTTTTCTCCAGGTCGGCATCGGTCAAATCTTTTTCTACGCTGGCACGCGCTGATTCGACCAAGCTCATCCAGTCATCAATATACGAGTCAGGATTAGACGTACCGCTGGTCTGCAACAGGCTTAAAATCCCGCCACAGTGCGCGTGCCCCAGCACTACGACATGTTCCACGCCCAAGTTGCATACGCCATACTCAAGGGCGGCGGTTGTACCATGATGGCCGATACGATCTTCTGCCGGAGGGACGATATTTGCCACGTTACGGATGACAAACAAGTCACCCGGCGCACAGTCGAAAACCAATGCCGGATCAACCCGTGAATCACAGCACCCGACGATCAAGAATTTAGGCGTCTGCCCCGTTTCGAATAAATGCAGATATTCAGCATGGTCAATTTGACCATGATGTTTGCGAAAACGTAAAAACCCTTCGATGAGTTGTTGTGGCAACTTCATGTTTCGATCAACCGTTGTAGCGCTTCATGGTATTTATCGGCGGTCTTTTGCAGCACGTCCTGTGGAATGCACGGCGCCGGCGCTTTTTTATTCCAGCCCGAGTTTTCCAGCCAATCACGCACAAACTGTTTGTCAAAGCTGGGGGGATTGCTGCCCACCTTATATTGCTCCGCCGGCCAGAAGCGCGAAGAATCCGGAGTGAGCGCTTCATCAATCAGGTACAACGTGCCTGCTTCATCAAGACCGAATTCAAACTTGGTGTCGGCAATGATAATGCCTTTGCTGGCGGCATAATCGGCAGCCTCGCTATATAGCCTCAGTGTCGCATCGCGCACTGCCGTGGCACGCGCCTCGCCGAGCAACTGGACCGCCTGCGCAAATGAAATGTTCTCATCGTGGCTACCTGCCGCCGCCTTGGTGGAGGGCGTAAATAAAGGCTGCGGCAATTTTTCTGCCTCGCGCAATCCGCTTGGCAGGGTAATGCCGCACACTACGCCCGTTCTTTGATAATCTTTCCAGCCTGAGCCAACCAGATAACCGCGTACGATCGCTTCAATCGGTAACGGTTTGAGTTTTTTGGTGACGAAAGCGCGCCCCCGTACTTGCGCACGTTCGGCTGCGGTTTTGACGACTGACTCGGGCGCGATGCCGGACAAATGATTTGGAATTACGTGCTGCAATTTATTGAACCAAAAATTCGATACGGTCGTCAGTACCTCGCCTTTGCCTGGAATCGGGTCGGGCAGAATCACATCGAACGCAGACAAGCGATCAGTTTGCACAATCAGCAAATGTTGCCCATCCACTTCGTAAAGATCACGCACCTTGCCACGATGCAGCAACAGCAGGCTGGTCAGATTGGATTGATGTAATACCGGCAACATAAACTCCTCAAGGTACGCCTAACAGCAAAAAGCGCACCATAAAAAGGCTCGCAATTTGGCGTCAAAACTATTGTTTTAAGATAAGGCTGGTAATGTGATCGAGGCAATTTGCGCTGCTTGTTGCTGACGAAAATCAACCAAGCGCCTTGCCAACACGGCATCGCTCAATGCCAACAGCGAAACTGCAAACAATCCGGCATTCGCAGCTCCTGCCTCGCCTATGGCAAAGGTCGCCACCGGTATGCCCTTGGGCATTTGCACAATGGAAAGCAGCGAATCCATACCTTTAAGATATTTGGATGGGATCGGCACGCCCAAAACCGGCAAAGTAGTCTTACCGGCAATTACGCCTGCCAGATGTGCCGCACCACCGGCACCTGCGATAAAGCATCGCACCCCTTGCGCACTGATATCCTTGATGTAATCAAACAGCAGATCGGGTGAACGATGCGCGGAAATTACCCGTACATCATAGGCGACATTGAAATCCTGCAACTGCCGTGCGGCCTGCTGCATGAATTCCCAGTCGTTGCTGCTGCCCATAAGAATGGAAACCAATGGCTTGCTCATGAAACCTCCATAACCTGCTGTACGTTCAATTTACGGCGTTCGCGCTTGCTGACGTCTGCCTTGACTATACCTCTTTATGATAACTGACGATGCGCTCGACTTCATTTTTCGAACCCAGTATCACCGGTACACGCTGATGCAAATCACCCGGTTTTATATCCATAATGCGTTCATAACCGGTAGAAGACATACCTCCCGCCTGTTCCACAATAAAGGACATCGGATTTGCTTCATACAATAAGCGCAGCTTGCCAGCCTTGGTTGTATCTTTGGTATCTTTTGGATACATGAACACGCCACCGCGCGTCAGGATGCGATGCACCTCCGCAACCATCGAAGCCACCCAGCGCATATTGAAATTGATGCCACGCGGTCCTGTCTTGCCTGCCACACACTCTTCTACATAACGCCGCACCGGCTGCTCCCAGAAACGTTCGTTGGATGAATTAATGGCAAATTCTACCGTGTCAGCCGGAATTGTCATATTTGGATGTGTCAGCATAAACTCGCCGATATCATTATCCAAAGTAAATCCATTTACGCCGTGACCGGCAGTAATTACCAGCATGGTTGCCGGTCCGTACAACGCGTAACCTGCGCAAACCTGGGTCGCACCAGGTTGTAAAAAATCTGCGGCACTTGGGTGTTCGATGCCGTTTGGCGCACGCAAAATCGAGAATATCGTGCCCACAGAAATATTCACGTCGATATTGGAAGATCCGTCCAGCGGATCAAACACCACCAGATATTTACCCTTGGGATATTTGGCCGGAATGTGATAAACATCATCCATTTCTTCCGATGCCATTGCTGCCAGATGGCCGCCCCATTCTGTGGCCTTGATAAAAACTTCGTTGGTGATGATGTCCAGTTTTTTCTGTGTCTCACCCTGCACGTTTTCGCTACCTGCGCTGCCCAATACACCTATCAGCGCACCTTTGTTAACATCATGCGCGATCTGTTTGCAGGCCATGATGATATCGCTGACCAAGCCAGTAAAATTGCCGCTTGCGCCCGGAATTGCGCGCTGCTCTTCGATGATGAACTGTATTAAACTTTTACTCACTGTTGCTCCCAAATAATAGAATTTTTTGCTGCGTAATTTTACAGGTTTTGCTTTTTTCCCCAATCAATAATTTTCAAATGTCGTGGTCGTCGTTGTCGGGCGAAGGATCAATATCTTCGTCATGGGTACTGACCGCAAGCACCAACTTAGCCAAGGCATCGTGCAAGACGGCAATGTTAGGGTCGCGAGTTTTCTCAAAGCGGGTTAGTGCTACCAAGCGAAGTTTGTCGAAGGCTTCGACGATGCGCCCGTCTTTATCAATTACGCCTGCTGCCCAACCTACGGTGCTGGCATAACGAGCCGTTTCGGTGGTCAGTCGGTCAATGGCGGCCTCATCTACCGAGCCTTCCAGGGCAGCGCACATGTCACGATAGAGTTCGTTAAGCGTCATGATTGGCGCTCACACATGGTTGGATATTTTTTACGATTTAACATTTTTTTCGATAATGTGGGTTGGAATTTTGTCGAGACTTAATTGGTTTTTGTCTTGCCAGTATTGGCGTAAGCCTTCATCGCCTTTTTTCGTCGCCCAATCGGAAAGCATCGGTCTTTCATCCACATAAGCAAGATACGGCACACCAAATCCGCACGAGGTTTGCACCATCTCAATCGTCAAATCAAAAAGTTGTCGCGTACCCGGTAAGGGTTTGAAATAAGCAATCAGCTCTGCCCACTCAGTATCGTTTTGATGAATCGCACGGGCAGTGCCATACAGACGCAAAATAAGCGGCGCGCCATCGAAGGCACAAAACATAATGGTCATGCGCGGGTCTTGCTGCACGTGCGCAGCGGTCTCGTTGCCGCTGCCGGTAAGATTAAGCCAAACCACCCGTTGGTCGGACAACACACGAAGCGAGTCCATGCCTTTGGGCGAAATATTTACCCGGCTATCGCCCGTCGCGGTTCCTACAAAAAAAACTTTTTGTGCTTCAATGAAGGCACGCAGTGGCTCGGAAAGCGCGTCGTATTGTTTGCCCATGAGATGTAAACGGCTCAGTCAACTACCGCGTCACTGCCTTCATCGCCGTCCATGTCGAGTTTGCCTTCGAGAAACACGCGGCTGCCCAGTATGTCTTCGGCTTCAAGGGTTATCAGATCAATTTTACTGAGTGATTTTTTTGCAGTTGCAAACAGCCGATTGGCCTGGCGCAAGCGCGCACGGTCAAGCGCATTGCGCACCGAACGGGCGTTGGCGAAATGCTCCAGCGTCATGCGAATGGTGATGTAGTCGAAGAAGGCTTTTTCGGCATCGGGACTGAAACGATAGTTTTGCGTTGCCAGCATCAGTTTGGCAATATGTAGCAATTCTTCAGCGCTGTAGTCGGGGAAATCAACATGATGCGCGATACGTGAGCGCAAACCAGGGTTGCTGTGAAAAAACTTGTCCATGCGGTCTTTATAACCGGCCAGAATAACGACCAGATCGTCACGGTTATTTTCCATGGTCTGGAGCAAAATCTCGATCGATTCTGCGCCATAGTCGCGTTCGTTCTCGGGCTTATACAGGTAATAAGCCTCATCAATAAATAGCACGCCGCCCATAGCCTTTTTGATTACTTCTTTGGTTTTTGGGGCGGTGTGTCCGATGTATTGACCGACCAGATCGTCGCGGGTGACAGAAACCAGATGGCCGCCGCGCACGTAACCCAAGCGGTGTAAAATTTCGGCCATACGCATGGCCACCGTGGTCTTGCCGGTACCGGGGTTGCCGGTAAAATTCATATGCAGGGTAGGGGTCGCAGAAGTCAGCGCAAATTGTTTACGTAACCGATCCACTAATAACAACGCGGCAATCTCACGTATACGGGTTTTAACCGGCTTTAAGCCGACCAGCTCCTGGTCGAGCTTATCGAGCACTTCTTTTACATTAGAAGTTTCGAATTCTGCCTCGAGATTGACCTGCATATCGTCTGCTAAAACGGTGGCTGCTTGCACGCCTTTTGCGTTATTCGTGTCATTCATTGCGAGCTCCAATTTTCTCAGATTTAAACGGGGCCGACTAAAAAACAGTGGCGGGTGAAACCTTCCACCCGCCACTGCGTAGCACACGTAGCTAGTTCATTTGAATGAACCAGCCTTACTTATAGCGCTCGCCTTCAGGCTTGTCGGTAGCATAAGAATGGATGGTGTAACGCATGGTGCGGCCATCGGTTTCCTGACGCACCAGACCAAAGCCAGGCTCTACTTTCGGACGGTTGACAATGTAGGACATACACACGCTCTCTACGCCACGCACTGCGCTGAATGCAGTGACACGGATGTAATGATTCGGGAAAGTTTTGCGCGCATTGTTGATTTCCAGCAAAATCCCGGCGGGATCTTTCAGGTCAAACATCGGGTTGCCAAACATTTCCCAATAAGTGTTGCGCGGGTGCGGATCGTCGGTGTACTCAATGCCCAGCGCCCAGCCCTTGCTCAGTGCATATTTAACTTGTGCAGTGATTTGCACATCGGTCAATGGGGGCAGAAAAGAAAACTGCCCTTGCGTAACGATATGCGAAGGATTAGTCATCATGATTATTTCTCCTAATATAAATTAAACGCTGGCCGTAGTGGAGGCCACATAGTCCGGACTGTCAGTGGATTCGTAGTTAAAGCTAACTGAGCCCCACGTATCCAAACCAGCTTTGAGCGGGCTACACCATTTAGCGGCATCTCGCAGAATCTGCTCACCTTCGTTCCAAATATCGCGACCTTCGTTACGTGCTAGGATCATGACTTCCAGAGCGGTACGGTTAGCAACTGCGCCAGCCTGAATACCGTCTGGGTGACCGATCGTGCCACCGCCGAATTGCAGAACCACGTCATCGCCCAGGTAATGCAGCAGCTGGTGCATCTGGCCGGCGTGAATACCGCCGGAAGCAACTGGCATACATTTGTTCAGCGAAGCCCAGTCTTGTTCGAAGAAGATACCTTTTTCGAGTTGCAACGGAGTGTGTTGGTCAAGCAGCGTGTCGTAGTAACCACGAATCATCATGGGATCACCTTCCAACTTGCCGACCACAGTACCTGCGTGGATGTGATCCACACCAGCCATACGCATCCACTTACAAATCACGCGGAATGCCATACCGTGATTTTTCTGACGCGAATAAGTCGAGTTACCAGCACGGTGCAAGTGCAAAATCATGTCGTTTTTACGCGACCAGATCGCCATGGTTTGAATTGCGCTGTAGCCGATCACCAAGTCGATCATGATGATGATAGAACCCAGTGATTTAGCAAATTCGGCACGGGCAATCATTTCTTCTACGGTACCGGCTGTCACGTTCATGTAGTGACCTTTAACTTCACCAGTTGCAGCCGATGCCTTGTTTACCGCATCCATGCAATACAGGAAACGGTCACGCCAATGCATAAAGGATTGCGAGTTGATGTTCTCGTCGTCTTTCATGAAATCCAGGCCGCCCTTGAGCGCTTCGTACACCACACGGCCATAGTTACGGCCAGACAGACCCAGCTTTGGTTTAGTTGTCGCGCCCAACAGCGGACGACCAAACTTGTCCATACGTTCACGTTCAACCACCACGCCAGTTGCCGGGCCCTGGAAAGTCTTCAGGTAAGCAGCCGGGATGCGCATGTCTTCCAGACGCAGCGCTTTAACGGCCTTCATACCAAACACGTTACCGATGATGGACGCGGTCAAGTTGGCAATCGAGTTGCCTTCAAACAGGTCGATGTCATACGCGATGTAAGCAAAATATTGTTGTTCTGTTTTGGTTCCAGGGCCGGTGTTCGGCACTGGGTCAACGCGATAAGCTTTGGCACGATACATTTCGCACGCAGTCAAACGGTCAGTCCACACCACCGTCCAAGTTGCAGTGGAAGATTCACCAGCAACCGCAGCAGCGCATTCGTCCGCTTCAACACCCGCTTGCGGGGTCATACGGAACATCGCAAGTACGTCAGTTTCTTTGATCTTGTAGTCAGGCTCCCAGTAGCCCATTTTTTTGTACGGGATAACGCCGGATTTATAGCGTTCCTTACCCTCTTTCATTGTTTCAGATGCCATATGATTCACTCCCCATAAAATTGCGATGCGACACGGTTAGAACGATGATTGCTAGGGCGGCATCCTATGCCCGAAAATATATAAGGACAATTCATTTGTTTTTATTATTATGATAAGATAAAACTTATATATTTACTCCAGCCACGAACGCGAATGCTACACCTGACTTTGCGGCAATTACAGGTATTTGAGTCTGCCGCCACACACCTGAATTTTTCAGCCGCAGCAAAGCGGCTTTACCTTTCACAACCTGCCGTATCAATGCAGATCAAGCAGCTTGAGGCCAGCATTGGTCTGCCGCTGTTCGAGCAAATGGGCAAAAAGATATTTCTTACCGAAGCCGGTCGCGAGCTATTTCACTATAGTCGCGCCATCTCGCTACAACTCACTGAAATGGAGGCCGTCTTCGATGAAATGAAAGGCTTGGGGCACGGCAAACTCACACTATCGGTAGTAAATACCGCAAATTATTTCACGCCACAGCTACTCGCCAAATTTTGTTTGAAGCATCCCGCCATTGACATCATCCTGCAAGTTGCCAACCGCGATGCCGTGCTCAAACAGCTTGCCGATAACAGTACTGATCTCGCCATCTTGGGGCAACCACCTGATGGCCTGGACCTCAGCGCCGCATCATTCATGGATAACCCATTGGTGGTGATCGCCTCGCCCGACCATCCGCTTACCAAACTCAAACGCATCAAATTAGTGCGGCTTGCCGAAGAGACTTTTCTATCGCGGGAAAAAGGCTCCGGTACACGTAGCGCGATGGAGCGCGTATTCGAACAACACAAAATCCAGCCGCATATCAGCATGGAAATGGAAACCAACGAGGCTATCAAGCAGGCAGTGCGCGCTGGAATGGGCTTGGGGATATTGTCACTACACAGCATCGCTCTTGAGATCGAAACCAAACGGTTGGCAATACTTAACGTTGAACATTTTCCATTGATTCGTCAATGGTTCGTTGTGCATCGAACGCATAAGCGTTTGAGCAATGCGGCTTTGGCATTCAAGAATTTTCTATTAACTGAAGCAGCCGACATTACCATGTAAGCTCGCGCCCTTAATTGATACTCGTACTCAAACAGTTTTAGGGGATACTTATTGTAGCGAGCCGTGCAGGCTGCCACCCCTTGCCAGATATGGCATTACGTGGGCCACACGACTGGTGCATTACAGGGTTGGTTTCTAAAAACCGTTGCGAGGCTGACCCGTTAACTACGCTACCGCGCTGATGCCCTGGCTTCCTCTTTGTCGTAAGTTCTCCCTAATTTTAGAATTGATGCCTACACTTCAATCCAGCGCCCTTTTTCATTAACGGAATGGTAATTAGCGCCATAGCTGACCGATTTATAAGAAACATAGTTTTTTATTAATCCCGGTTTGGAAGGAAGATCCGCTCTGGATCCCGTTCTGCCCAGTCGACGAGCCAATCGAGTATGCATCGCTCGTAAGAAAGCAGCCGGTTGCCGAACGCAACACGAAGGAACTGTCGGCCCTATCTTCGCGCAGCACCCGCGGATTGGCCAGCGCCGGTGGATACTGCGCCGGTCTCTCCGGCTCATGGTAGGCCATTGCCCTGCGTGTCGCCATGCTATGCCGGCGCCAGTCCCACCCTTGGCAGCGGTAACGCGCCGTCGCAGATGGCCGCCGTGACGGCGGCGATATCGCGGTCGAGCGGCCGGTCTTCGTCCAGCATGGCGCTGACCGTTCGCACCGCGCGATACAAGGCACCCGCACCGGCGGCCAGCGCCTGTGCGTTGCCGCGCAAATCAATCGCCTGGCAGGCCGCCATCAGCGTCATGCCGACCACGCCCTGTAATTTCGACTCCATCTCGGCCGCCCCCATCGCGGCGTGCAAGCCGAGGCTGACGACGTCCTGATTGAACTGCTCGGTCGCCAGGGTATGCACGCAGGCAGGCGCGCTTTCGTGGCATAGATGCGCCACCAGCGCCGTTTGCGAGATCTGTACCCCTTTAAAGCCCTGGTACAAGCCAAGCCGCGGACTGAGAGAATTGGGCAGACCGCGCGAAAAACGGCTGTCCATCAACAGCGCCATGAGCGCATGCATATGATTGCCGACGATCGCCATATCGATTTTGAGCGCATCCATCGCGCGCGCGACATGCTGCCCCATGAAGTTGCCTCCATGCAGCACGTCGCCCGTTTCGGGATCGATCAAAGGATTGTCGTTGGCGGACACGGCTTCCCGCTCCAGCACCAGACGGGTCGCCTCGATCGATTCAGGCACCACGCCTAGCACTTGCGGCGCGCAACGGATCGAATAAATCTCCTGCACGCCTTCTTCAAGCTGGGACACGCTGTCGTTCCGCTCCGCGTTGGGCGCCCGCCCGCCCAACTGGCTCCCGCTTGCAGAATCGGCGAGCATGGCGCGCAAGGCGGCGGCCACCGCAATCTGGCCGGGATGTCCCTTGACTGCGTGGATACGGGCGTCGTAATGCTCGTGCGAGGCCCGCATGGCCTCTACAGTCAGTGCCAGCGCGCCAACTGCGGCCCGGAATGTTGCCTGAAAACGCACCAGCGTCAGCGCGGCAAGTCCGGTCATCATGCGGGTGCCATTGACCAGCGCCAATCCCTCCTTCGGCTGTAGCCTGAGCGGCGCGATGTGGATTCGTTCGAGCGCTTCGGCGGCCGTCATTTCCTGCCCCTCGAAACGGACCTGTCCGTGGCCGCACAGCGCGCTCCCGATGTAGCTCGACGGTATCAGATCGCCGCTGGCACCGACCGATCCATGGCGCGGCACATCGGGAACGATGGCATGGTTGAGATGGGCCAGCAGCGTGGTCGCAACTTCGGGCCGGACGGCGGACCAACCGCGCACCAGCGCCAGCAGCGTCATGAACTGGGCGGCTCGAACATAGTCCTCGGAGAACCGCTCGCCGGTTCCGGCCGCCAGAAACGTCAGCAGATTACTTTGGTGGAGAGCCAATTGATCGTCGGGGATCACCAGATTGCTATTTCCGCCGAATCCGGTATTGATGCCATAAATAACTTGGCCAGCATTTAATTTTATTTCAAGCCGCTCACGCCCGCGCTGCAGCAAGGCCAATACGGCGGGAGCCAACGCAACGGGACGGCGATACACCGCCACGTCAACAACTACATCAAGTTCGACGCCGCAGCCGGGGTGGACCACGAACGGCGTCTGGCGTCGTTCGACACTGGTCGCCGCATCAATAACCATGCCCTCGCTGAACTCTTTCAACTGCGTATCAAGTATATTGTCAATCATGCTAAAGTCTTCTCCGTCGGGTAAAAAAGGGGTAGGGATGGGGCGCAAGCGTGCAGCGAGCCGCGCCATGAGTACCGGGTACCGGAAGAGAACGTGATGGCCTCGCGCGTTGCGCTCAGAGGAGATTGCGGATCATGGCATGGTATTCGCGCTGCCCCCATCGAAAGCGCCCCACCGGGTGCCAGTCGAGTTTGGTCATCGCGCGCAGCGAGCGAGAATTTTCATCGTCTCTCCTCCTGAACTATCATCAAAAACCGTCTTGATGCACCATCAGTGCCTGAACGGCTTCGCCGACGCGCTAGCGGCCTGAATGCGGTGCCGAGACGGCACCGCTATTATCAAACCAAGCCGCCCAGACACTACTGCTTGGCAAGTCGCCTAATGGGCGATGATGCCGCAAAAAAGGCGACCTTTCGATCGCCTGTCCTGAAACATCCATCACATTTCTAGTTGACCACCGCCTGCAATTCACCCTTGGCATAACGGATGGCCATGTTGTCCAACGAGATTGGCTTGATCTTGACTGCCTGGCCAGCACAACCGAACGCCTCGTAGCGCGCCTTGCAGATGTCTTTCATCGCCTTGGTGGATGCCGCCAAAAATTTGCGCGGGTCGAAATCCTTGGGATTTTGTGCCAGATGACGGCGTACTGCGCCGGTAGAAGCCATACGTAAATCGGTATCAATATTGATCTTGCGTACGCCGTGCTTGATGCCTTCAACGATTTCCGAAACCGGCACGCCGTAAGTTTCGCCCATGTTGCCGCCAAACTCGTCAATGATCTTGAGCCATTCTTGCGGCACCGAAGAAGAGCCGTGCATCACCAAATGAGTGTTGGGAATACGCGCATGAATTTCTTTGATCCGGCCAATCGCCAGAATATCGCCGGTCGGCGGGCGAGTGAATTTATATGCGCCGTGCGAAGTACCGATAGCGATAGCCAACGCATCCACACCAGTTTGACGCACGAACTGAGCGGCCTCTTCAGGGTCGGTGAGTAATTGGTCGTGGGTCAGTACACCTTCTGCGCCGTGTCCGTCTTCCTTTTCACCCATGCCTGACTCCAACGAGCCCAAACAACCCAGCTCGCCTTCTACAGAAGCGCCTACCGCATGTGACATGTCTACCACCCGACGTGTTACGTCCGCGTTATACTCAAACGAGGCGGGTGTCTTGGCATCTTCCTTCAAAGAGCCATCCATCATCACACTGGAAAAACCGCTGCGGATGGCATTGATGCACACTGCCGGAGAGGCGCCGTGATCCTGATGCATGACCACCGGAATATGCGGGTAAGTTTCTACCGCCGCCGCAATCAAGTGACGCAAAAACGCTTCGCCGGCATATTTGCGAGCGCCTGCGGAACCTTGCATGATCACCGGACTATTGCATTCATCCGCGGCTTCCATGATGGCTTTTACTTGTTCCAGATTATTCACGTTGAATGCGGGCAAGCCATAGCTGTATTCCGCAGCGTGGTCGAGCAATTGTCGCATAGAGACTAGAGCCATTTTTTTCTCCTAATTAAAAATTAAATTTGTTGTGTAGCAGTTTAATTACAAAACTTGTCTCGCTTAATCATAAGGGCTTACGAGCATCTCCCACCTTGATGATCTTCATGGTATTGGTGTGTCCCGATTTGCCCATCGCTTCGCCTATGGTCATCACAATAAGGTCTCCGGCACTAATCAGTTTCAAGCGAACCAACTCTTCTTCTGCGTCACGCAGTGCTTGGGAGTGCTCATGCGAAATAACCTGAAACGCGATTGGGTGTACGCCGCTGAACAAGGTTACTTTACTGAGCGTTTCCTGCAATGGCGTCAGCGCAAATATCGGCACACCGGCATTCATGCGTGACATCCAAAGCGGTGTCGAGCCTGATTGCGTCAACGCAACAATCGCCTTGACCTTAAGGTGCGTAGCAACAAATAACGCAGACATCGCGATTGATTGGTCAATGCGTAAGAATTTCTGCGCAACGGCACGTCGATCAATCGTATGGTCTTCGACCTCGACCTCGGCCTTAAGACAAATACGCGCCATAGCTTCGATGGTCTCCACCGGGTAATCGCCCACCGCCGTTTCCGCCGACAACATCACTGCGTCGGTACCATCCAGAACTGCATTTGCCACGTCCGAAACTTCCGCACGCGTCGGGATCGGATTGGTAATCATCGACTCCATCATTTGCGTGGCGGTGAGCACCAAGCGATTTTTCGCGCGCGCCTTTTTAATCATGCGTTTTTGCAAAGCTGGCACGGCAGCATCGCCAACTTCCACGCTTAAATCTCCACGCGCCACCATGATAGCATCCGATGCATCAATAATATCGTCCAGAGCCGGTATCGCTTCCGCACGTTCGATCTTGGCCATTAACAGGCTTTTACCGCCCGCCGCCTGCATCAACTCGCGTGCCAAACGCATGTCATCGCCGGAGCGCGGGAAGGACACCGCCAAGTAATCAGCCTTGATTAACACCGCAGTCTTGATGTCCTCTTTGTCCTTGTCCGTCAAGGCTGGGGCAGTAAGTCCGCCGCCTTTGCGGTTGATACCTTTGTTGTTGGACAATACGCCGCCGCGTACCACCTTGCAAATCACTTGCGTACCTTTGATTTCCTTGACATGGAATTCCAGCATACCGTCATTCAGCAGCAGAACCGAGCCCACACTCACGTCATTGGGCAAGTTTTTGTAATCCAGCCCTACACGTTGCTGATTGCCCAACCCATCCAACGCCGCATCCAGAACAAAGATATCTCCCTTATTCAGAATGATCTTGTCATTCTCGAATTTTTTTACGCGTATCTTGGGGCCCTGCAAATCTGCGAGGATACCCACTGTACGGCCACATGCCCTGGCTGCAGCACGCACAGTTTCAGCGCGCTGCACGTGATCTTGTGCAGCGCCATGTGAAAAATTCATCCGCACCAGATCCACCCCGGCACGGATCATTTGTTCCAGTATTTTTGGGTCACTGGAAGCGGGTCCCAGCGTTGCAACTATTTTGGTTCTACGCAACATGTGTATATTTATCGGCTCCGAGTTTATTAGATTTGAGCCAGTGAGTTAATGATTGGAACGCTGCTCCAAAATTTCTACCGCCGGCAGTTTTTTGCCCTCGAGAAACTCCAGAAATGCGCCACCGGCCGTGGAGATATAAGATACCTTGTCATAAATGCCGTATTTCTGAATGGCCGCGATGGTATCGCCACCGCCTGCCAAAGTGAACGCTTTGGTACTGGCGATTGCCATTGCGATGGTCTTGGTGCCCGCGCCAAACTGATCGAACTCGAACACCCCGACCGGGCCATTCCAAACCACTGTTCCCGCCTTCATGATGATGTCCGCCAACTGTTGCGCAGATTCCGGTCCGATGTCAAAAATCATTTCTTCATCGGTAACCTCACCGGCGGACTTCAGAGTAGCCGGGGTATTTTCATTGCCGGCCAAGAACGGCGCTTCTGTACCAACCACCACATCGCTCGCAATCGGAATGCTTGCGCCACGGGCAGACATTTTTTCTATCAATGCCTGCGCAGTAGGTACCAGATCATTTTCACACAGCGATTTACCGACCGGGTGTCCGGTCGCTTTAAGAAAGGTATTAGCGATTCCGCCACCCACCACCAACTGATCCACTTTTTCGGACAAACTTTCCAGCACCGTCAGCTTGGTAGAAACCTTGGAACCGCCGACAATCGCCACCATTGGACGAGTCGGGCTGAGCAATGCTTTAGTCAACGCTTCCAGTTCACTGGCCAACAAAATGCCGGCGGCGGCCACTGGTGCAAATTTTGCAACGCCGTGGGTTGACGCTTCAGCACGGTGCGCAGTACCAAAAGCGTCCATGATGAACACATCGCATAACGCCGCGTATTTTTTTGCGGTTTCATCGAGGTTCTTTTTTTCGCCTCTGTTGAAACGGCAGTTTTCCAGCAGCACCAGCTCACCTTCAGCGACATTGAAGCCGCCATCCACCCAATCCTTGATCAAACGGACCGGCTTACCCAATTTATTGGCAATGTCATGTGCAACGGGCTTGAGCGAGTTTTCTTCGGAATAAACTCCTTCTTCGGGACGGCCCAAGTGCGATGTGACCATTACTCGCGCACCGGCTTGCAACGCGTAGTTGATAGTCTCCATCGAGGCGGTAATGCGCGCATCAGAAGTGACTTTGCCATCTTTGACCGGCACATTGAGATCGGAACGAATCAGGACGCGCTTGCCCTTAAGATCCAGATCCGTCATTTTAATTACAGTCATGTTTTTCCTTTGTTGCAAACTTGCAGTGCGCCGGGCTGATGCTTGTGCCCGGTTCAGAATGGCTCACTTGGCGATATGGGCCACCATGCGCATCAAATTACAGGTGTAGCCGTATTCATTATCGTACCAAGCCACAACCTTGACAAAAGTGGGGTCCAGCGCAATGCCGGCCTCGGCATCAAACACCGATGGGCACGTCTCGCCGCGGAAATCGGTGGAAACCACTTTTTCATTGGTATATCCCAGAACACCTTTCAACGGGCCGCTTTCTGAAGCCGATTTCATGGCGGCGCAAATTTCTTCATAGGTCGCGGCTTTGTTCAGCTCGACTGTTAAATCAACTACGGATACATCAGAAGTCGGCACCCGAAAAGACATGCCGGTAAGCTTCTTGTTCAGCTCAGGAATGACTACACCCACTGCTTTTGCAGCACCAGTAGAAGACGGGATGATATTTTCCAGTATGCCGCGACCACCGCGCCAGTCCTTGTTGGACGGACCATCGACGGTTTTCTGAGTGGCGGTGGTGGCGTGCACGGTTGTCATCAGGCCGCGCTTGATACCCCAAGTGTCGTTCAAGACCTTGGCAACCGGGGCGAGTGCATTAGTTGTGCAGGACGCAGCGGAAACAATCTTTTCACCAGTGTAAGCGCCGTGGTTCACGCCATACACGAACATCGGCGTGTCGTCCTTGCACGGCGCGGACTGTATTACTTTTTTCGCACCTGCATCAATGTGCGCTTGACAGGTTTCTTTGGTCAGGAAAAAACCGGTGCATTCAATTACGATGTCAACCTTGGCCTCGTTCCATTTCAGTTCAGCCGGGTTTTTTATGGCAGTCAGACGAATCCTCTTACCATCGACTATCAGCGTACTGCCATCGACTGAAACATCGCCCTTGAAACGACCGTGCACTGAGTCATGTTTGAGCATGTAAGCAAGGTAGTCAGGCTCAAGCAAATCATTGATGGCAACCACTTCTATTTCCGGAAAATCCTTTATCGCAGCACGGAACACCATGCGCCCGATGCGGCCAAATCCGTTAATACCGACACGAATTGTCATTTCTTCTCCTACCTATCAATTAAAATTCTTATAAAATTCTTATCGTTTTTATAGCACGCCCTTTACTGCGGCTGCCACCGCCTCTGCGGTAAAACCAAAATGTTTGAATAAATCCGACGCGGGTGCAGATTCGCCAAAAGTATTCATCCCGACCATTGCGCCGTCCAGACCGACATACTTGTACCAGCCATCCGTTACGCCGGCTTCAACCGAAATGCGCTTCACTCCTTTGGGCAGCACGCTGTCTTTATAAGCCTGGCTTTGTTTATCGAAAACATTAGTAGATGGCATGGACACCACTCGCACATTGATACCCTCGGCAGCCAATGCTTTTTGCGCTTCCATGGCGAGACCAACTTCCGAGCCGGTGGCAATAATCATGGCTTGCGGTTTCCCGCCTACCGCTTCGGACAACACATAAGCGCCCTTGCGAATATTTGCAATCTGCGTCGTGTCGCGCTTTTGGAACGCCAGATTCTGGCGACTGAAAATCAAGCTGCTTGGGCCATCGTTGCGCTCGACAGCGGCCACCCAGGCGACAGCCGATTCGACTGTATCGCAGGGCCGCCATACTTCCATGTTAGGAATGTAGCGCAAGGTTGCGGTCTGCTCGACCGGCTGATGGGTTGGGCCGTCTTCGCCCAGCCCGATGGAATCGTGCGTGTAAACAAAAATCACGCGCTGCTTCATCAGCGCCGCCATGCGCAAAGCATTGCGCGCATATTCCGAGAACATCAAAAAAGTACCGCCGAATGGCAACAGGCCGCCATGCAAAGACATACCGTTCATGATGGCGGACATGCCAAACTCGCGCACGCCGTAGCTGATGTAATTGCCAATCGATTTGGCATGTACCGGTTTACAGCCATTCCAGTTGGTGAAATTAGAGCCGGTCAAGTCCGCCGAGCCGCCCAAAAACTCAGGAAGCACGGGTTGCAAAGCGTTGATGGCGTTTTGCGATGCCTTGCGGCTGGAAATGGTTTCTGCCTTTTCATTGGTTTTAGCGATTATCTCGGCTGTATGTGCGCTCCAATTGGCAGGCAACTCGCCCTTGTTGCGGCGCTCGAATTCGGCGGCTTCTTTCGGGAATGCTGCGCGATATTGGGCGAACTTGTTGCTCCACAATTTTTCCAGGCCTTCGCCTTTGGTACGCGCATCCCATGCTTTGTAGACATGTTCTGGAATTTCAAAAGGTGGATATTTCCAGCCTATGTGTTCGCGTGTTGCAGCCACTTCGGCGTCACCCAAGGCAGCACCGTGCACATCGTGAGAGTCGGCTTTATTTGGCGAACCCATGCCGATAATCGTCTTGCAGCAGATCAGCGTTGGTTTGTCTGTAACGGCTTTACCCGCATTGATTGCGGCATGCACTGCTTCAGAATCATGTCCATTCACATCGGCAACCACATGCCAGCCATAAGCCTCAAAGCGCTTGGCGGTATCATCGGTGAACCAGCCTTGGGTGTGGCCATCAATCGAAATGTTGTTGTCATCCCAAAACGCAATCAGCTTGCCCAAGCCCCAGGTACCTGCCAGCGCACAGGCTTCATGGGAAATCCCCTCCATCATGCAGCCATCGCCCAAAAATACATACGTGTGGTGATTGACGATTTCGTGGCCGGGGCGATTAAATTCTGCCGCCAATAATTTTTCCGCCATCGCCATGCCCACTGCATTGGTGATGCCCTGTCCTAACGGGCCGGTGGTCGTTTCAACACCGGGCGCGTAGCCGTATTCAGGGTGGCCCGGAGTTTTAGAATGCAACTGACGAAAACGCTTCAGTTCTTCCATGGGCAAGTCGTAGCCGGACAAATGCAGCAGCGCGTAAATCAGCATTGAGCCGTGCCCGTTGGATAACACGAAGCGATCACGATCAATCCACTTCGGGTTGGCCGGATTGTGGCGCAAATGGCGATTCCATAATACCTCGGCGATTTCCGCCATCCCCATCGGTGCGCCGGGGTGGCCAGAGTTGGCTTTTTGCACAGCGTCTACCGCCAACATACGAATCGCGCCGGTAATGTCGTTAAACTTGGGTGGGGTAATATTGCGCGTGGCTGTCATTACTTACTTCCTCCTGAACGATCCCGCTAGAACGGGTTATATCAAAGCGTTAAAGCCCGCAATTATGCCGCAGCCCCTCGCTGAGGGCAACCGCTTTGCCGTTATTCGTCGTTGCTGCTCTTTTTATTGAACTTGATGCCCAATTGCTTAAGCTTCCGGTATAAATGCGTGCGCTCCAAGCCGATTTTTTCCGCGATACGCGACACGTTACCCACTTCTTTTTGCATATGGTAATCAAAATAAATGGCATCAAAATGTTCGCGCGCCTCGCGCAACGGCAGATCCAGCGGCAAGGCAAAATATTGATTTGCGCCATCAACTGCGATGCTCACGCTCTGGATATCACCATCGGCTGGGCGCCGCGCCTTGACCGACCATTCCCGGAGCGATTGCGCTACAGTGTCAAGCAACTTTTGTAATGCGATCGGCTTCTCCAAAAAATCCATTGCACCGATACGGGTGGCTTCCACGGCTGTCTCTATCGTGCCATGCCCTGACATCATCACAACGGGCATGGTCAGCAAGTCTTGCTCTACCCATTCCTTGAGTAAAGTAACACCATCGGTATCCGGCATCCAGATATCCAGCAGCACCATGTCCGGCTCGTGTTCGTGACGGTACGCGCGTGCCTGTGCGGCATTTTCTGCCAACACGGCTTGGTAACCTTCATCAAACAAAATTTCGGCCAACAATTCACGAATTCCGACTTCGTCGTCAACCACCAGTATCCGTTTGGCTGTCATGATTTCTCCGCCACGGTTGGCAAACTTAAATTGACTGCCGCTCCGCCATTCACGCCATTTTCAATTTTGACCTGCCCGTGATGCTCTTCGATGATTTTTTTCACAATCGCCAAGCCCAGTCCGGTACCCTTTGCTTTAGTAGTTATATAGGGTTCAAAGGCCTGAGCGAGAACCTTCACAGAAAACCCGCCGCCGTTATCTAGAACTTGCAAATGAATTTCTCCCGGTTGCGTCTTGGTAATTAATGTGATTTGCGGCTGATCTACGTTTTGTAGGGCATCCTGGGCATTCTGCAGCAGATTATGCAGCACTTGTCGTAAACGCGTGGCATCACCATCCACCCAGGTTTGGCTGGCTTGAAGTTTCAATGTGATCGGGATGCGATGCGACTCATATAAACCCAATACCTCTACGATGAGCTGGTGCAGGTCCAACCGCGCTACTCGAGTTGACGGACCGCGCGCATAGTCGGCAAAATCAACCACCATATTTTTCATCGCGGCCACCTGGCTGACAATAGTCTGCGTCGCCCGCTGCAACAATTGTGCGCCTTCGCTATCCAGTTGTGCACTCAACTTGTGCTGCAAACGCTCTGCGGAGAGCTGTATCGGCGTGAGCGGATTCTTGATTTCGTGTGCCAAACGGCGCGCCACTTCGCCCCAAGCTGCCTGTCGTTCTGCCTGCAACAAATGACTGATGTCATCGAACACCACCACGTAACCCGCTTCTGAACCTGCTGGCAGACGCGTCCCACGTATCAACAAAATCTGATTGCCATTCTTGCTCAATCGCTCAATTTGCCGTTGCCATTCGCCATTGGTGGTCTCGGTAAATGCGTCAGTAATGGCGCGACAAAATGAATTGAGCAAGCCAAATTTTTCAGAAATTTGTGCTAAAGACATGCGCTGCATCTCTTGCAGCGGCACAGCCAGAATCTGTGCCGCGCTGCGGTTCGCCGAACGCAAGCGCAGCTCATCATCCAAGCCCAGCACGCCGGAAGAAAGGTGCGTCAAAACACTTTCCAGATAGCCTTTGGCACCCTCAACCTGGCGCTGATGTACCTCGCTGGCGGCCTTGGCGTCCGATAGCTGGTGCGTCATCTGGTTAAACAATCCGGTCAAGGCGCCCAATTCATCTCTGCTGCGAATAGGATATTGTCCGGTGAAATTTCCTTGTGCAACTGCCCGCGTTCCCTCTGCCAACGCTTCCAGGGAAGAACCCAATCTTTCACTGAGGAAAAATGCCGCTGATACCGCCGTTAATAATACGATCAACAAAGACAAGCTCAGGGTGATTCCATATAAGCGTTTCAAGCTGACCCGCGACAATGTCAGCTCTTGATAATCTCGGTATACAGACTGTACGGTTTCGACCTCACCTTCAATTTGGCGCGGGACGGGTTGGGTGAATTGCAACACATATTGTCGACCCCGCTGTTTGTTGCTTTTTACCAAAACCAGCGAACGCAAGGTCAGCCGGTTTTTGGGTGCCATATCTATTACTGCATATGCCCCCTTATTAATCGCCTCATTGAGCATGTAGCCATCCGGAATGGATGGCAAAATATTCTCTCCGGTGGCTTTGTAGAAAATCAGTTGGCCGGAAAGCGTAAAAATTGCGGCTTCCTGTGTCGCCCCCTCATCTACCAAACGATCCAGCGTGCTCTGGTACTGGTTAAGAGCCTTATCCGCCAACTGCAATCCGATGAATTTGGTTGTTTTGGATAATTCCTTTAGGCCATTGTCCAGCCCACTCTTGCCAAGGTTTAAGCCACCTTCCAGGGCTTTTTCTACCCGTACATCAAACCACGACTCGATACTTTTCCCTAGGAACTGAACCGAAACGGCATACACCAGCATACCCGGTAAAACCGCGATCATGATGAAGAACAACGCCAGTCTTAAGGTCAGCTTGGCGCCAAAAACCTTGTTTTTCAGCTTGTCGCGCAGACGCCACAATTGATAGCCAATTAACCCGGTAAGCCCGACTGCCAGCAGCCCGGTCAACCCCAGCACACCGTAATAATTTCTGGAAAACAACTCGGTGTTCGCGCTGTTGCTCGACAATAAATAAAGCAACACCGCACCCGCCACCGCACTGATGAAAATTACGTATTTCACGGCGATGTCTCTATAACCGGATCCCTACGGGCAGGAACAGACAGCGGATGAACCGTCCAACGATACCAATCAGAATTAAGGTTCCAGTCTTTACCGGTCAACGCATTAACCTGTAACAGCTTGGGTAGTTGATTGATGTCCAGCCTGAGCCGCGCAGCGGCAAGGTAGCGATCATCTTTTTTTATGTAATGTGCCGGAAAAGAGAGCGAGCTTTGCCTGTCCAGAACACGCAGTACTTCATCCAGCGAGGAGAAATTTTGCAACAGTGCGCCGCGTGAAATTCGATAACGCTGCGTTAATTCGTTGTATGACAATTTCATGGTTTGTTCACTCTGGAAAATTTGCTCGTCAAACCAATACCAGCGCGAGCGGGTCAGGGTGAATTCGCCGACAAAGTAAATTGGTACTCCACGATCCAGGGCCTGTTGTATGGCATAGTTAAGCCGGATGTTGAAGTCGGCGGTAAGCTGGTAACCATCCTCGTCCAGACGCGCCTCTGCTTTATTGATGACGATTCCGTCGGCAAATGCAGTTGACGCGAACAGCAGCACGCCGAGTAAAATTGAGTTAAGCCGCTTTGTGCAACAAGGCATAGAAAAATCCATCATGCTGTTCATTCGGCAACAACTGGCCTTGAACATTTTCGGGTAATGAAACTTCAAGCCGCCGCGCGTCCGGGTGTTGCGCCAGAAATGCTGTGACGACTTGCTCGTTCTCTTGCTGAAATACCGAACAAGTGGCGTAGAGCAATTTACCATTTTGCGCTAACAGTCGCCACAAGGATTGCAGAATACTCAACTGTTGTGTGGCAAATATGGCGACATCAGCACGGCGGCGCAGCCACTTGATATCCGGATGGCGACGCACCACACCGGATGCGGAGCAGGGCACGTCAGCCAATATGCGCTCAAATGGTTTGCCGTCCCACCAGGTTTCCGGCTGGGCAGCATCACATGCCAGCAACTGTGCATGCAATCCAAGGCGCTGTAAATTTTCAGCTACGCGCTGCAAACGTTTTGCATCTTTGTCGAGCGCCACCACGTCAACTCTGGCGCACTCTAAAATGTGCGTGGTTTTGCCGCCCGGTGCTGCGCAGGCGTCCAGCACGCGCATTCCATCCCGGCTATCCAACAATTTTGCCGCATATTGCGCGCCGGCATCTTGCACTGAAACCATGCCGGTAAAAAACCCGGGCAACTTATCGACCGAAACCGGTTTATCCAGTTGCAGCGCATCCGGCTCGACATGGCGTGCCGCAATGCCGTGCCGCTCCAACAGTGCCAGATAATCCATTGTTGTGCCGTGTTGCTGGTTAACCCGCAAGGTCATCGGTGGATGTTGATTTCCGGCTTCCAGGATGGCCACGTGATTTGCGCCGTATTGGCTTTGTAATTCATCTATCCACCACTGCGGATAGCTGTATTTTCCTTCTGGCTGTGTTGCGGCCTGTTCCAGTAACTGCGGTTGATTACGCAAAAAATTACGCAAAACGGCATTCACCAAACCGCTTACATGTGGGTTCAGAGAGTGTGCGGCACGCACTGCATGATCGACCACCGCGTGTTGTGCTGACTTGCCATATTGCAGTTGATGCAACGCCACCAGCAACAAAAATCGGACGCGCTCGTCAGTCAACGGTTTGTGCAGCAACAAACCCAGTAGCGCCTGTAATTGCCCGTAAAATCGCAGTGAGCCATAGCTCAAATCCTGCACTGCAGCACGCTGTGCGGGCAACCATGATGACCGCGTGCGCAGCGTTTCTTCCAGCAGTTGATTCAGATTGCGACCGTTATCCAGTACCTGTTGCACGATGTCGCTCGCGGCAAGTTGTAAGTGCCAGGTTTCAACTTGCATTAAACACGTCGCCAACCTTGATCGGGGTGGACAGTAAAAATTGTGCTGCGGGTTGCGCTTTACCACCGGCGCGTTGCAGTATTTCCAGACACAGGCTGCCGGAACCGCACGCCACTGTAATACTCTGCTTATCCACAGCGATCACCCGGCCCGGCTGATCGGTGGTCTCTGCAGCGGGTTGCGCCTGCCAAATTTTTATCGTCGCGCCATTCAGGTGAGTATGACAGACAGGAAAGGGATTAAACGCCCGCACCATACGTCCTACCGCTTGTGCATCCAACCGCCAGTCAATCCGGGCTTCTGTTTTAAGCAATTTGTCGGCATAACAGGCTGCGCTGCTGTCTTGCTTGACCGGCGTCAGCCGCTTGGCGGACAGCATGCGCAACGCCTCCAGAATGCTGTCAGCACCCAATTCGGCCAACTTATCGTGCAATGTCTGCGCAGTTTCATCCTGAGCAATCGCGCAGACCCGGCGCAACAACATATCTCCCGTATCCAGACCCTCATCCATCTGCATGATGGTGATGCCGGTCTGTTCATCCCCCGCTTGTATGGCACGCTGAATCGGCGCGGCACCGCGCCAGCGCGGCAACAGCGAAGCGTGGATATTCAGGCAACCATGGCGCGGCATGGACAACACCGCTTTTGGCAAAATCAAGCCATAGGCCGCCACCACCATTACTTCACTATTTAATTCCGCGATTGCCTGTTGTGCCTCGGGTGTTTTAAGCGTGGCGGGCTGCATGACGGGTAGGTGACGTTGCAAAGCCAGTTGCTTTACCGGGCTGGCGCTGAGCTGCATGCCGCGCCCGGCTGGACGATCGGGCTGCGTTAACACGGCCACCACGTCATGTTCAGTCATTAGCGCCGCTAATGCACTGACAGCAAATTGAGGGGTTCCGGCAAAAATAATTTTCATCTTGGGCGCATTCCTTACTAGCGCAGGAGTGGAAGCGGAATTTAGAGCGTTTCGCGTAACCGCTTTTTGAGCTTGGTGCGGATCCGCGACTGCTTGAGCTGCGATAAATACTCGACGAACACCTTGCCGCGCAAATGATCCATTTCGTGCTGGATGCAAACCGCCAAAAACCCGCCCGTCTCCAGTGTGAATGGCTCACCTTGCTGGTTGAGCGCGCGCACCGTTACTTGCGCCGCGCGACGTACCGTCTCGTAAATACCGGGAACCGACAAACAGCCCTCTTCACACTCTTCCTCGCCGCTACTGAGCATGATTTGCGGATTGATAAATACTTGCAGCTGACTTTGGTCTTCGGAAATGTCCACCACAATGACCTGCTCGTGAACATCAACCTGGGTCGCCGCAAGACCCACCCCGGGCGCAGCATACATGGTTTCTGCCATATCACTTATCAGCTTGCGGGTTGCATCGTTGATTTGCTGAACCGGCTTGGCAATTTTATGCAGGCGCGGGTCGGGATAATGTAAAACTCTTAGAATAGCCATACGAATTCCATAAATGCTTGCTAATTTAGATAACTAGATGCAGAATTTAACGCAGCGTAGCAACTTTATATGCACTTTAAATTTTGATTCTGCCGGAGTTCTCCATGCGCAAGATTATATCGCTGATTTGCTTTTTATTGCCTGCCTTGACCTGCGCAGCGCAGTCCGTATCTATCCCGGAGATACGCAGCGACGCGCCGGATCGCTACACGGTCGTGAAGGGTGACACGCTGTGGGACATTTCCGGGAAGTTTTTTAAAGACCCCTGGAAGTGGCCCAGAATCTGGAACATGAACAAAGACACCATTAAGAACCCGCACTGGATTTATCCCGGCGATGTCATCGTGTTAGACCGTACCACGGGGACGTTAGGTATTGGTCAAGCGGGAGGAAATGAGGTCGTTAAGTTATCGCCCAAAGTGCGCGAAGAAGCAAATGAGCATGACGCAATTCTCAGCATTCCGGCAAATGCCATAGAGCCATTTTTAAGTCGGCCCTTGGCGATTGAAGAAAACCAGCTTGCTAACGCACCGACGTTTGTCGGGTTGCGTGAAGGACACGTAATTCTCGGTGCCGACGATATCGGCTACGTTAAAGGATTGTCCGAAGAAAAGGGCAGCAAGTGGCAAGTTTACCGGCCAGGCAAAGCCTATACGGATCCCGACACCAAAGAGCTGCTTGGCTATGAAGCCGTTTATCTGGGCGACGTAGACGTAACCAAATTTGGCCCAGTCAGCACTGTTTATGTCACTAAAGCTGAAAATGAGATCAACCGCGGTGACCGGCTGGTCGTGCCTTCTGCAATATCGGTCAATCACTATTTGCCGCGCGCGCCCGAAGAAAAAATTTCTGCCAGCGTGATTTCGATTTATGGCGGCGTTTCGCAGGCCGGACAAAACACGATCGTCACACTCAGTAAAGGCGCTCGGGATGGCTTGGAAAATGGTCATGTACTGGCCTTGTACAGCAAGGGCAACGTAATCGAACACGAAGGTCAAGAATACACACTCCCGGACGAACGCTACGGCCTGGTTTTCGTCTTCCGGGTTTTCAACAAAGTATCCTACGCGCTGGTGATGCAAACACACTTGCCCGTACAACTGCTGGATCGCGCAAAAACTCCTTAACAATGGCGCTTGATGCCTCGCTGAAAGCCTGGCTGGCACTAAGCCTGACGCGCGGCCTGGGCGGCGAGGGCGCACGCCGATTGCTCAAAGAATTTGGCTCACCTGAAGTTATCTTTTCCGTATCAGTCAACTCGCTTAAGTCTGTTATAAAGGCAGAGGTCGCCGCCGAAATCAGTAAAGGGTTTGATGATCATGTCATAGCCGCTGCCTTGACTTGGCTGGAGGACAGCAATAATCACATCGTCACACTCGCCGACAGCGACTATCCCCAGGCGCTGCTGAACATTCCTGATCCGCCCCTGTTGCTGTACGTAAAAGGCTTGCTCGCTCTACTCAATCAACCCGCGCTGGCCATCGTTGGCAGCCGCAACGCTACACCACAAGGGCTGCGCAACGCCGAAGCCTTCGCACAATCGCTCAGTGAGGCAGGGCTGTGCATCATCAGCGGAATGGCGCATGGTATTGATGCTGCCGCTCATCGCGGCGCCTTGCGCGGACGGAGCAGCAGCATAGCGGTGATCGGTACCGGGCTGGACAAGGTGTATCCTGCAGCCAATCGCGATCTTGCCCATATGCTTGCCAGTCAGGGCGCGCTGATTTCCGAGTTTCCGCTTGGCACGCCGCCGCTGGCGGCTAATTTTCCGCGTCGCAACCGCATCATCAGCGGCATGAGTGTCGGCTGCCTGGTGGCCGAGGCATCACTGCAAAGCGGCTCATTGATTACCGCGAGATTGGCTCTGGAACAAGGTCGGGATGTATTCGCCATTCCGGGTTCGATTCATTCGCCACAAAGCAAAGGCTGTCATGCGCTGCTCAAGCAGGGCGCAAAGCTGGTTGAGACGGCTCAAGATATTCTGGAAGAATTGAGTGGCGTGCCCGCGCCGCTCACGCAGCACATAGACGAGGAAAATACGGATTTGTTTCTGCTCGATCAAATCGGCTTTGACCCGATTGATGTAAACACGCTTAGCGCGCGCTGCAGCTTGACGATAGGCGAGCTATCCGCCATGCTGTTAACGCTTGAGCTGGGCGGGCGTATTGCCGTTTTACCCGGCGGTCTATATCAACGCATTCACTGAAAGAACATTTTTATAACCCCAAAAGGCTTCGTGAAGCGGCGGTCCACGCACTCGTTATTGCTGGGAATTTTGATTTTGTAAAAACGTCCTGAACAACCGGAAAATTATGTTTGAAATACTAATGTACCTATTTGAAAGCTACTTTGACGCGGGTAGTTACCCTGCACTGGACAAATTGTCACGCAAACTCAGCGCTGCCGGTTTTGAAGGAGAAGAAATTTCGGAAGCGCTCACCTGGTTGACAGCACTACAGCAACAAAGCCCCGATAATTATCCGGCCCGCATCGAACACGCCGGATTACGCATGTTTGCCGAATTGGAGCAAAATCGCATCAGCTACGAAGGGCGCCAATTCTTGTTGTTTGCCGAACAGCAGCACATGGTTTCTGCTGTTGAACGCGAGATGACGATTGACCGGGCCATCGCTTTGCAACAAGAGAACCTCGGATTGGACAAACTCAAGCTGATTATGTTGATGGTATTGTGGAATCGCCATCAAGAGCTCGATCCGCTGTTGATTGAAGAGTTGCTCACTCCGCCAAATTCTGCGCAACTTCATTAAGTCCAACGCATGGCAACTCATCTTCTGATCGTCGAATCGCCGGCAAAAGCCAAAACACTGCAAAAATATTTGGGTAAGGATTTTGAGATACTTGCCTCATACGGGCACGTGCGCGACCTGATTCCGAAAACCGGTGCGGTCGATACCGAAAATGGTTTTGCCATGCATTACGAAACCATCGCACGCAACAGCAAGCATATGGACGCCATCGCCAAGGCCGCAGCAAAGGTCGATCATGTCCTGCTGGCCCCTGATCCCGACCGCGAGGGAGAGGCCATTGCCTGGCACATTTCGGAACTGCTCAAAGCGAAGCGCGGCTTGAAAAATAAAGACATGCAACGCGTGGTGTTCTATGAAATTACCCAGTCGGCAGTGCGCGAAGCGGTCGCCCATCCTCGCGGGATCGCAATGCCGCTGGTGAATGCGCAACAAGCCCGGCGCGCATTGGACTATCTGGTTGGTTTCAATTTATCGCCCCTGTTGTGGCGCAAGATTCGCCCGGGGTTGTCAGCGGGGCGCGTACAAAGCCCTGCGCTGCGCATGATCGTCGAGCGCGAGCTGGAAATCGAAGCGTTCCGCAGTCAGGAATACTGGACAGTGCATTTAGATAGCCACAAGGATCACCAACCGTTTTCAGCCAAGCTGTTCCAATATCAAGGCAAAAAACTGGAGCAGCTCAGCATCGGCAGCCAGGCAGAATACGAAGCAATCCAAGCCAAACTCAACGACGCCAAGCTGCCGCCAAAAGTGGTACGGGTCGAAAAGAAGGCCAAACAGCGCCATGCCGCCGCGCCGTTTACCACCTCGACCCTGCAGCAAGAAGCGGTGCGCAAACTGGGCCTGTCTGCCGAACGCACCATGCGCACCGCACAGTCTTTGTACGAGGGTGTGGACATTGGCGGGCAGAGCGTAGGTTTGATTTCCTACATGCGCACCGATTCGGTGTCGCTGGCGAAAGAAGCGGTAGCGGAGATACGCGATTACATCAGCAGCAATTTCGCCGCAGATTATTTGCCGCGCACCCAACCGGCGTACAAAAGCAAAACCAAAAATGCACAAGAATCGCATGAAGCAATACGCCCGACCTCAATTGCGCGCACTCCAGACAGCATACGTAGTCATCTGAGTGTTGATCAGGCACGTCTTTACGAAATGATTTGGAAGCGCACACTTGCATGCCAAATGGCGCCGGCGCGTTTCGACACGGTCAGCCTGGATATTCGCTTGGGCGGCGATACCACTTTGTTCCGCGCTACCGGTCAGACTCTGGTCTTCCCCGGCTTCATCGGTGTCTATATGGAAGACGTAGACGATGCCAATGAAGAGGAGGGCGGCAAACTGCCGCCGCTGGCAGAGGGCGATGTGTTGCCGTTGGATAAACTCTATGGCGAACAACATTTCACCCAGCCGCCGCCGCGCTTTTCCGAAGCCAGCCTGGTCAAGTCACTGGAAGAATACGGCATCGGTCGTCCCTCTACTTACGCCACCATTATTTCCACGCTGCAAGCCCGTGAATACGCGATTCTGGACAAGAAACGCTTTATGCCCACCGATGTGGGCCGCGTCGTGACGCGTTTTCTCACCGAGCATTTCAGCCGCTATGTTGACTACGGCTTCACCGCTCACCTCGAAAATGAGCTGGATGAAATTTCGGACGGCAAGCGCGACTGGGTCCCGGTGCTGGATGAATTTTGGAAGGGCTTTACCCGACTCATCACCGAAAAACAAAGTATTGAGCGCAAAGATGTCACGCAGGAGTTGATTGGTGAAGATTGCCCGAAATGCGGCAAACCGTTGTCCAAACGACTTGGCAAGCGTGGTAGTTTTATTGGCTGCACCGGCTATCCCGAGTGCGATTACACGCGCAGCCTAAACCAGGAAATAGAAGACGATGGCAACGCGCGTCGTGAGCTTGGCGAACATCCGGACCACAAACAACCGGTATTGTTGTTGCGCGGCCCATATGGTCATTACGTGCAACTCGGTGAAGTGGTTGAGGGTGATAAAACCAAGCCCAAACGCGTTTCCTGGCCGAAGGAAATGCCGCTCGAACAGGCTGATTTAAGCAGCGCGCTCAAGCTGCTCTCATTGCCGCGCGAACTGGGAGCGCATCCTGAAACAGGCAAAAAGGTCATCGTCAACATTGGCCGCTTCGGTCCTTACATAGGACACGATGGCAAATTCAAATCCATTCCGCGCTCCGACAGTATTTTCGATATCCGGCTGGAACGCGCTGTCGAATTGCTGGCACAAGCCAGAGAGGGCAACACTGTGCTGCGTGTATTGGGAGATCATCCCGACGATAAAGTGAGTGTTGAAATTTGCAGTGGCCGATATGGCCCCTATGCCCGCCACGGCAAAATAAATGCCACCCTGCCCAAAGATATTTCAGCCGACGAAATTACTCTTGAAGATGCGCTGCTATTGATTGCAGCGAAGGCCGCAAAAGGGGATGGCGGGAAACCCAAGAAACCCGCGACGAAAACCACAAAAAAGAAAACGGTTGCCAAGACAACCAAACCAGCCAAGAAAAAACCTGCAACGAAGAAAGCTGCTTAGCGGGATTCGATTGGTTAGAGCGTATGAGCAAAGTTGATGATAATTTACTCAAATGGTTTTTTGTTTGAACTGTGTATTACAAGTTCACGAATGAAGCATTTCATGCGAGTTAGTCGATCAATAATATCTTCAATGTTACGAGCAGCATCAGATATATCTTTGCTTTTGAACGGAGTCTCTTCTACCTCGGCGTAGCTTTCGAGCATATCTACAAATTCCTCAAGTGACTCGTGGTCACCCCGTAAAAATGCAGACCACAACAATAGGATAGCCTGTTCTTTGTCTCTGTCACCACCCCTGCCATCAAATATCATGTGAGCCAGAGCTCTAAGTGCCTTTACGTGTCCCATTGCGGCGGCTCGTTGAAATAAAGCTCTAGCCAGAGTAGCTGCCTCAGGCGATTTGTCTTGATTCAAGTTGTATTTCATACCATCAGCGTACAAAAGATCGGCGGGGTTCTCTGATGTATCATTAGTCATATTATTTACCTTCGTGAATATTCAGAAAGTTCTGACAAATAAACTAAGATAACTGGACGTTAGAGTTCATAAATCTGGGCGTTGGCAATTAACTTTTTTTTTGTAAGAATTTTCTCACGTTCAATAATAGCTCGGGCATCATCCATTGAACGAGCACGCAAGAATTTGGTCATTACGTAGCCGCGTTTTATTAAATCATCCTTCCATAGATCGTTAGTAAAATACCCAGGAATTATCAAGGCAATAAATGTTATCCCTGCATTGATGGCTTCCAATGCAGTTTGATTATCGGCTGGAATGCGACATCCATAAGTCCCGCAATCTTGGAAATTTGAGATGGCCCCATACTGCACTATCCACATAGTCACTATCCATACGGCAGTCCATACCCATAGTTTTCTATATAACAGGTAAGCTGGCCCCACAATAAAGGCAGGCCAACAAAAACCTATCTTAACTATTCTTTTAGGAAGTAATGGATGCTCGTATACCCTGTATTCAGTGAGCTCGTCCTGAACGACGTTGGCATTCGATGTAGTAACACCTTTTTCCTGATTCTCTTTTTCTTGTTCCAAAACGTTTTCCCCCTAATCAATTTACCGGCTTCACTGAAATCATTAGGTACTCCCGTTCAAGTAACACGGGGCTATAAATACATAGCCCACAATCTAGCAGCAAAACCCTCCTCCTACCATCAAAAATAGAATAAGGCTGCCGAGCATCAAGGACCGTTATGCGGGATTAGTGGAAACCATGCGGCCAATAAAAATGGGCACTTGATTCAAGTGCCCATTTTTAATCCTGATTGGTGCGCCCGAAGAGATTCGAACTCCTGACCCCTTGGTTCGTAGCCAAGTACTCTATCC